>Ga0310786_10003712_pt1 | contig 21947 bp, 15 predicted proteins | sample AusTroGonzalo_MG_FD_203881 | JGI IMG/M metagenome (GOLD analysis project Ga0310786, IMG submission 203881) | Bovine rumen microbial communities from tropical cattle in Woodstock, Queensland, Australia - Gonzalo_03 (v2) (version 2) | ecosystem: Host-associated > Mammals > Digestive system >...
CATGTCTCGAAGCCTTGTTTGATGGCTTCCTCCACGATAAATGAGCCTATAAATCCGCTCGCTCCGGTGATTAATATCTTCATTTTGTTAAATTTGGGTGCAAAGTTACTCATTTTTCGCGAAAAATTTGTATCTTTGCCAAAAACTTAAAAGAAATAGTCTATGGGAAAGAAAAATGGTGGCAAACGGTTAGGGAAGAAACAGGTCAGTGAATTGCTGCAGAATCTCTTCCAGCACAATCCGAACGAGACATTCTCGTTCAAGCAGATATTCAGAGCTCTTAAACTCGACACGCATCCTTTAAAGATGCTCGCCATCGACGTGATGGAGGAGATGGCGTGGGATGACTTCCTCTCGAAGGTCAGCGAAAACAGTTATCGCCTGAACCTGAAGACACAGGTGCAGGAGGGTGTGTTCCGTCGCAAGGCCAATGGACGTAACTCGTTCCTGCCTGATGATGGCGGTACGCCTGTCTTCGTGGCAGAGCGTAACTCGATGTCGGCGATGGATGGCGACCGTGTGAAAGTGTCGTATATGGCCCGTCGCGACAAGCATATCAAGGAGGCGATGGTCATTGAGATTGTCCGTCGTGCCCATGATCAGATTGTCGGAAAACTGCGTGTCGACAAAGACTGGGCCTTCCTCATCCCGCAGGATAACACCTTCGTTCACGACATCATCATCCCCAAGCGCAAGCTGAAAGGTGGTAAGACCGACGACAAGGCGGTGGTGAAGGTCGTACAATGGCCTGATGCCGAACATAAGAACATCATTGGCTCTGTGGTGGATATCCTTGGAAAGACGGGTGATAACAATGCGGAGATGCACGCAATCCTCGCCCAGTACAACCTGCCTTACAAGTATCCGAAGAACGTGGAGGAGGCTGCCGAGAAGATCGATCCAGGCATTACGCCGCAGGAGATTGCCCGTCGTGAGGACTTCCGTGACATCTTCACCTGTACCATCGACCCCAAGGATGCCAAAGACTTCGACGACGCCCTCTCTATCCGCCGCATTTCCCCTCCTGAGTCAGGAGGGGCCAGGGGTGGTCTGAACAACGGCTCTCTCTGGGAAGTGGGTGTGCATATTGCCGACGTATCTCACTACGTGAAAGAAGGCTCCATTATCGACAAGGAAGGCTACAACCGTGCCACGAGCATCTACCTCGTCGACCGTACCATCCCCATGCTCCCCGAGCGCCTCTGCAATTTCATCTGCTCCCTCCGTCCTGATGAGGAGAAACTCTGTTACAGTGTCATCTTCCAACTCGACGACGAGGCGAACATTAAGAAATGGCACCTCGCCCATACTGTGATTAAGAGTGACCGTCGCTATGCTTACGAGGAGGTGCAGCAGTTGCTTGAAGACAATGGTGTGAAGGATGGCACAGGCGAGCCTGCACCTCCTGCCACTAAGAAAAATCCTTACAAAGGCGAACATGCCGACGAACTCATCAAACTTGATGCCCTCGCCAAGAAACTCCGTGCTGCCCGCTTCAAGAACGGCTCTGTGAAGTTCGACCGTGAAGAACTTCACTTCGACATCGACGAGACCGGTAAGCCCGTCAAGGCTTATTTTAAGACCTCGAAAGATGCCAACAAACTCATCGAAGAATTCATGCTGCTCGCTAATAAGACTGTAGCTGAGTCTATAGGTCGTGTGAAGAAGGGTGTGAAGGCCAAGACGCTGCCCTATCGTGTCCACGACCAGCCCGATCCCCAGAAACTGGAGAACCTGCGTCAGTTCGTGTCGAAGTTCGGTTATAAGGTGAAGACCAGCGGAACCAAGGGCGCTATCACGAAATCACTCAATGCCCTGATGGCCGATGCTGAGGGTACCCGTGAACAGAACGCCATTGAGACTGTTGCCCTCCGTGCGATGATGAAGGCGAAGTATAGTGTGCATAATATCGGACACTACGGCCTTGCCTTCGACTACTATACCCACTTTACCTCGCCCATCCGACGCTATCCGGATATGATGGTACACCGTCTGTTGACGAAATACCAGTCTGGTGCCCGTTCAGCCAATAAGGAGAAGTATGAGGAGTATTGTGAGCACTGTTCCAACATGGAGCAGATCTCCCAGAATGCTGAGCGTGACTCGATTAAGTACAAGATGGTGGAGTTTATGGCCGACAAGATTGGCAACACCTACGATGCCCACATCTCCGGTCTTACCTCCTACGGTATCTACGCCCAGATTGATGAGACCCACTGCGAGGGCATGATCCCCATCCGTGATCTGGGTGATGACTATTACGACTTCGACGAGAAGAACTTCGTCATCGTTGGTCGCCGTCATCACACGAAGTACCAGTTGGGCGATCCTATCCGTATCCAGGTGGCCCGTGCCAACATCGAACGCAAACAGCTTGACTTCACTTTGGCAGAATAATCTCGCGCGTTCCTTTTATTATTTCGCCCGCGAGGAAATGTTAAAAAACATATTTCTCGAATAAAAATTCCGATACTTGTTTGGTAGGTATCGGAATTTTTGCTTATCTTTGCACCGTAATTAAAATCATAATAATCAAGAAAACGTATCACAAAACTCCGTAATTTTTTGCACCGGCCATATTTAGGCCGGCGGGATCGTACGCTCTTTGACATTTTGGTACAACAATAAAGTTTTGTGATAGAGACTTCGAGTCAAGTTTCTGTGAACCTTACTGGACAGCGGTATCAGGCCGTTGCCCAAATACCACTTGCGCCCTTTAACACAGGGCATACACCAACTATTTTCAATTCAACCTTTATTGCTTTATATGAAAAGAGAAAAGAGAAACAAGGTAGATGAAGAGTTTGACCTTTTGCTTCAGGAGTTTATCGATGAAGCGCTCGACGATGACGAGACCCAGGATGATGATCTGGATGATGACGAGTTTGAGACTCCTGAAGAACATGAAGAACCTGATGAGCTGCGATTGCCCTTCCCACCGGAGATGGACAGTAGGGTGGCAGAAATCAGAATGAAGACATGCCTTGAAGAGCACCGCGACATGGAGGATGTGCAGTCTGTCAGCATCGAAATGATACCTGGCCATGAGGGATCCCTCTGCTGCAACAGCCCCGTGTCGGTGACAATCCAGATGAAGCCCAAGACACGAAAGCGGGTGCACCGCTTCAAGTACTTCATCTACAACGAATCCTTCTTTCCGATGTGCTCATCGACGGAGAAGACACAGGTTAAACGTCTGCCCGACAGGCGAATGACGGTGGAACTCTCCTGCGATCATATCTGGGTGCCCGGAAAGTATATCCTCTACGTCAACGACAGCTTCGATGAGTCACTGATGCGTATCGGATTCACCCTCGACAGTGACATGCGTCTGGAAGCCCAGGAGCCAGAGGTGCTCGAGTCCTACGGACAGGAACACGTGCTCATCTCCTGTATTGAGGGCGTTGACCGAAACTGGCTGGCTGTGGCAGAAATGCCCGGTATGGCCCAGTTCAGAAAGCGGGTGATGCAGACCCGCCAGATGGTACTCCTCAACGAGATCCGGAAGGAACTTGGAGCCGGGGAGATCCGTCAGAACAACAACCTGCTGATCTGTACACAAAACGACGATGTGACGTCTGAGATACTCAGGAACTTCCAGAAGATGATCGTCTACGATGCCATGTTCAATTTCGTCGACTGCTCAACGCTCTATGAGCCCACGAGCCAGTATCCCTACGAACAACTCTCCGAGAAGTTCAGCAACTCTACCACACAGGTCTATTGTCTCACCCGCCTCGGAGACCTGATGACTGCCGGCGGCAAGGTGGTGATGCGACGCATCATGGAGTCTGTCTGCAACCTGAACCCTGACAATCGTCTCTGGCTCTGTGGCACCCGCTCGGAGATCAATGAGCTCTTGGAACTCTATCCCTCCCTGCGACAATACTACGATGCCGGCAGTTATGTCGAGCAAGAGTGCTACTCACCCTTCGACCTCGTGCAGGTCTTCTGCCGGGAACTCGCCAACGAGCACCTTGAGCCCGACACCGCTCTCAAAGACCGTCTGGTGAAGACAATCCTTCAGGGCTGTGAACAGGGTGCCATTTCCAACTGGACGGTGGCGGATGTCCGTCGCTTCTTGGCTGAGGAGGTACGGCCGCGTTATGTGGAGCACGCTATCCTTCTGGCCAACCAGGACGAGATAGCCCAGCTCTCTGCCGACGACATCCCCTTCGACAAACTCACCAGTCGGGGTTCCGTCTTCGAAGAGAGCATCCGTGAACTCCATGCGATGGTAGGTCTCAAGAGCGTGAAAGAGGGTGTTAAGACGATGGCCAACCAGGCCCGCTTCTGTAAGGAACGTCGCCAGCGGGGACTCAAGAGCGAAACTGGTATTGCTTACCACACCGTCTTCATGGGCAACCCCGGTACTGGCAAGACCACTGTCGCCCGTCAGCTCGGAAAGATGTACCACGCCATCGGACTCCTTTCCAAGGGTGACCTGGTCGCTGTGGACCGCACACGTCTGGTAGGCCAGTACCTGGGACAGACGGAGGACAATATGAAGGTGGTGTTCGAGGAGGCCCGTGGCAACGTGCTCTTCATTGATGAGGCCTACAGCCTCTGTACGGGTGACACCGACAAGAAGGACTTCGGCCATCGTGTCATCGAGTCGCTGCTCACCGTCCTTACAAGGCCCAATCCCGATATGCTCGTCGTCCTTGCAGGCTACACCAAGGAGATGGAGGCCATGCTGAGTTCCAACCCCGGACTCAGGAGCCGCTTCCCCTTCAAGTACTACTTCGACGACTACGATGGTGCCCAGTTGATGAACATCGCCCATCATCTCTTCGAACGTGAGGACTACATCCTATCTGACGAAGCCGAGGCAGAACTTCGGAAGGACATCGAACAGACCTTGAAGATGAAACTCCCCGAGTTTGGTAATGCCCGGTGGATAGACCAACTCGTCCACAACGGCATTATCCCCGCCATGGCAGACCGCGTCTACGAAACAGGATGCTCCGACTTCCAGCGCATCGAAGTCTCCGATGTCAAGAAGGCCTACGAGCGTCTCAAACCCCAAGCCGCCCCGCTGAAGCCCCACCACAAAGTGGTGTCAGGCTTCAGCGCCTGACGGCGCCCCGCTATTTTATGACTAAACTTGAAGATTAATTTAAAACCATGTAAAAGATGAAGATGATGCATACAGAATTATTCATGAAAGACAAAACCAATATCTTGAGTTGCCTCCAGTGCCTTGGAGAAGATCGCAAAGTCTATTCGTCCCACCGCCAGGGCATGGGACCGTTGTTCCCCGATATGGATGGCTACATCTATGCCACGGAAGAAGAGATCATCGTCGTACTCTTGGATTCTGGCTCCAATGAGCGTTTCGATGAGAAAGACGACATGGCGTGGGACTTGGCCCTCACCTGCGAACTCTATCGCAACCGTCTGCAACGCCTCAGCAAACACGTTCCCAGTGTCTATGGCGTCCTGGTCACCTCCGACGATGTCCTCGCCCATTATGAGATTCACGACGAACTGGAGACCCTCGGCATCGCCGTTATCGACAACGTGACAGGCCTCGACCGTCTTTCCCTCCCCGTCAATACCGACAACCGGCTGCCCGTCGCCTTCCCCCTCATCTTCCTCTACGAAGCAGAGTTCACGGAATCCGACTATGCCGTCGCCGAGTACAGCCTCATCTCCCTCATCGACCCCGATATCACTCCAGAAGAACGTGACGAGGAGATGAACTACCTCCGCAAGGAATTTGGTCTCGATGAAATTTTAAAGGACTGAGGCGTGACGGAAAAAGACAATACCCTCGCTTTGGCCCGCGATTTCATCAAGACGGCCCGTGACTACGCCAAATTCAAACAGGTTGATGGCTATAACGAAGATGATTACTCAATCTTGGAAATCTTCAACCTCGATGCCTGTTATACCATCTGCGACAGGGGCCCGGCCGATTATTACTATGAGAAGGCTTACGACATGCTCTGTGCCTGTCAGGGGAAGGATCACCCAGAGACACGGCAGCTCGTCGGTGAGATCATCGACTACCATGTCCACAACATCCAGCGGATGATGCAGGAGAAGTACACCATCGTTCTGCTTATCATACTGCTCTATCTTGTGCTAAACCTTCCGGAATTCATCGCCGACAAGAACCAGTGCGCCTTCTACATCGCCGCCTGCAATGCCGCCCTCGCCTTCTTCTGCTATCTCGAGCAGACCTTCATTTGCTTCATGGAGCGCCGCCACTATCGCCGCATATACAGCCAATAAAGAATTGTCCCCGACTGTCCGACGTTTATTTAAAGACTTTCTTTTTGGATGGTAGCAGGTCTTTGCCGTAGAGCTCTTTCAGCAAGAGGTCGTGGGCTTGTGTGATGACAAGCGGGAGCTGTTTGGCAGCGAAGATGTTCCTGAGCCAGGTGAGAACGGCCTCTTGCGGCCAGTTCTCAATGCCTACGCGGCGGGACATGTGATCGACGAGATGTCTTCTGATGTAGATGTATAGTGCCTTCATCGCCCCTTCCTTGCTCTCCTTGTACTTGTGGGCGTACTGATATAGGAACTCGCCGTAATACAACCTGCACAGTTCGTCATCGTTGAAAATTTTCCACAGCCCGTCTTGAATTCGCTTGAGAGCCTCTGTGTTGGGGGTGATGTGGAACTTGGGGACGTTTCCTGCCAGCAGCACGTGCATGTCGATGCCGTTCCTGTGTTGCCGCTGGTTCTCTGAGATCTTATCGCGGTCATTGTCATTGGCCAGGGCGTTCGCCTTACAGAAGAAAATGTCGTATGGGATGGCAGGCTCTTCGATCTCCTGGTTAGGCGCAGGTACGAAACGGTCTCTCACCAGTGGCGACATGAAGGCTACGATCTGGTGGGTGTCCTTATCGCGGACGATACGGAAAGCCTCCGACTGTTCAATCAGTTCGGTCAATTCCGAATCCTGCTTGAAGCCGAGGGCTGTGCGCAGCTTGTTGAAGTGTCCGCTGGTATAGGCCAGCGTCACCTCGTCCATGTACTCGACAGCCCCGTCGAATAGGTATTTGATCTTGCCGATGGCCGTCCACGACAGTTTCTTAGCCCGCCAGTGGCGATCGTAACTACGGGCGCTCGAAGCGGCCAGTGCGATGTCGTTCATATGTCTCATGTCTTTATTATTAATTTAGTTTCGGCGTGCCCCCTCATTACAAGGGGCACCGCCGTATAATTAAATCTATTTGGCCTTATTTATAAGGATAAGGCCAATAACGTTTATTGGCTTAAAGGAAAGTTCGGCATTTCCCGAATCTCCATTATGTTTTTGCATTTTTATTCTCTCAGACTTTCCTTGCCACTTTCTCCGAGAAAGTAGGCATTTTTCTTGGGGAAACTAGGCATCTTTCTCGGAGAAACTAGGCATCTTTCTAACATGAATATTTATTCTAAACTATTGATCACATCTAGCATGGTGCTATAATCCGTCACTTCATGATAGCGGACTTTACTCGTTGAAATGTTGTTGAAGAGTTTCTTGGCACATTCTATCTTGGCCAGTTCCACCCCTTTCAACTGCATGGACTCCATACTACCCTTAGTCTCCGCAATGAAGAAGATGTGCTTCACACCCATATTGTCATTGAAGGCAATAGCCCAGTCTGGCGCATAGTCACCTACTGGTGTTGGTATCTGGAACGAGCGGGGCAAACGTGCATAGACACATACCTCATCCGCTTTGTCAAGGTCTTCCACAAACTGCCGTTCCCCTTTACTATCCGTAAACACATAGTCGAGAATATGCTTCTTGGCTTCGTAAGCCCTTTCTATCGGCTGACGAGTTTTCTCACGGGTGAAAATGCTAGTGTCATATTGATTCTCCGTCTTATTATAGGTAATATGCTCTACAATCATTGTGGCTTTCTGCTCCTTAATCAGTTTCACCACATTGCGGATAAACTCCTCCGGATTGTTCCTGAACAGATAGAGTTGCTGCCGATGGATGCCCTGAAGGATGCGAACCACTGTCCGACGGGTCAGCGTAGCACCTTTGGCGATTTCACCTACCAAGTCGTATGGCACATTACTCGTTGACACCTCCCGCATCTGCTGGGTCCGGGTAGATTGCTTTCCTGTAAAGTCCATATCGTCCTGTCCTTGTTCTCCTGTAGTTACCACATATTTCAATTGCGTCACCCGCAGGTTCTGATTGATAGCACCAATAGCCTTGGTAATCAGTTCCTCACTATCATAGTGTACCGTATATACATAGCGGGGATTGATTTCTGCCCACAGGCGTTTGAACGCCTCTTTGTTGGCATTGTCGTTCAAATGCTCGTTGAGAACTGTAGCCGAACCATTTCCGTCTTCAATCATATCTGCCAGAGCCGACGGATCGAAGATACCCTGAACAAGTTGATGCAGCTGCTCACTGATAGGTTGCAGTTTCTTTCCCATCGGTGCCAGTGTACCTGCATTCAGGTCCTCATGGTAACTTTGCAGGATATTACCCTTCTCATCCACATAGTCGTTTTCGTAGAGGTAGTTGACGATAGCCGTTGCTTCCATCGTGGAAATCACATGCATCTCATCGCCAACCTTAAACTTACGCCCTTCGAAATATGCCACTGTTGCCAGAATCGGACGTTCACGTAGTGCCTCACGAGTCTCTTTCTGGAGTGCATCAACAAACGTGCTGTAACTCTCGTTGGCAATCACAGTCAGTTGGTTGATGTCATGGACGGCATCACCCAATCGCTCTACATCCATACGGTTGCCTTGTTGGTCAACGCAGATACGCAATCCTCGTCCCACCTCCTGACGTTTGGCTGTGGCACTGCCAGCATGTCTGAGGGTACAAATCTGGAACACATTCGGATTATCCCAACCCTCACGCAATGCTGAGTGAGAGAAGATGAATCGTGTCGGCTCATCGAAACTCAACAGCCTCTCTTTATCCTTTAATATCAGATCGTATGCAGGTCGGTTGTCCTCACTGTCTTTTTCCTTACTGTTCTGCGCCCGTCCTTTCTTATCAATAGAGAAATAGCCATTGTGTACCTGTTCGGCAGAGAAACGGCGCAGATATCGTTGATAATCATCTTCGAACAAGCTCAGATTATCATTCAAGAACTGCTGATACTCCTTTTCAAACATCTGCCACAGCGGGCCTTTTATCACTTCGCCCTGCTCGTCATATCCCTTGTAATTGGCCACCTCATCAATAAAGAAGAGCGAGAGTGTCTTGATACCCTGCTTGAATAGCAATACCTCTTTTTCGAAATGAGAACGGATGGTTTCACGAATCTGGATAAGTTGTAGCTGCTGTTCTGACACATCGCCCATCACCTCCCCTTTCCGCAGGCTGTCACCATTCAGGAAGTAAACTGTATTTGTCAGTGGATTAATGTCAGAAATGACGAACTCCTTGTAGGCTGGCAAGCCCGAAACATCAAATAGGGAATCATGCTGGCCAAACTTGCATATCTGCCTACGGGTGGCTGATGCACCCTTCACCTCAATCTCCAACTTCACCTCTGGTGCCTTATTCTTCGAGAGTACAATGCTGTCAAAGTAGATATAACTCTGGTTACCTAACAGGTTCTGTAGCGTGATACCCTTCACCTGAATCTTCTTCACCAACCGTTGACGGTAGGCATCGAAGGCATCAAGAGCATAGACGCAGTTGTGCGATGTTTTGTGGGTGGCCGAATAGTTCAGTACGAACAATGGCTTGAAATTCTTCAATGCCCGTTGCGTCGCCTGTCCTTCCATCTTCTGCGGCTCGTCCATGATGATTATAGGACGGTTGGCGGCTATCACATCTATAGGGCGACGGCTCTGGAAGTCATCGCGCTTGGAGTACATAATCAGACTGACCTTGTTGCTGGCACCTTCTTTCAAGTCGCGGGCAAAAGCCTGGGCATTGATAATCATCACATTGATACTGGCATCGCTACTGAACGAGTCTATCTGTGTCAGGTTACCACTGTTATAGATGAAGAAGCGAGCCTTCTTCCCATACTGCTCCATAAAGTGGTCTTCGAGCATCGTAAAACTCTTGAACACACCTTCACGGATGGCAATGCTCGGCACCACCACGATGAACTTCGACCAGCCATAGCGTTTGTTCATTTCGAACATCGTCTTGATATAGACGTAGGTCTTACCCGTACCCGTTTCCATCTCAATGTCGAGCGAACAGGCACCAAGTCCTTCCGGCTTGCTCAGCAAAGCACTCTGTGGAATATTCCCGTTTGTCTGCATCTGCTTGATATTGGCAAGCAGTTGTCCGTCGGTCAGTTCCACGTCGGCATTCCGATAGCCCACATATTCCTCATCAAAGGTAATGGTGCCACTCTTCCGCCGTCCAAGATCACGACGATATTGCGCATTCGTCTTCGACGGTTGTCCCGCAAAGACATTCACGGTTGCATCCACCGCCTCCGTTTGGTATTGTTGTATCTTGAATTTAAATTTCATGCGTCAACTCCTTTATCTTGCAGCAACTTGTCTATCACAGGTTGCAAGTCTTCGTATTCGTATATTCGTTTCATGCTTTATTATTCTTTCTTTCAAATGAATCCCATAAAAAGTTTACAAGGGTTATACTACTGCCAATTGCCAGTTTTGCATGGCGTTCTTGAAGACCCTTGTAAGATGCACTTTTACCGTGTCCGCTTCCATAAGCATTTCGTATGATAGCGATTTGTGATGCTATACCTTTTAAATTACCAAGAATTGCTTTTATTGCTTCTGCTTCCTTTGCTGTATCAGGAATGTGCTTTGGAGTTATTTCCAATAACTTCATCGTCTCATCTACAAGATTACCAACATCCCATTTGCTATTTATTGCAATTCCTTTTTGCTCTAATATTGTTTTGCAGCAACTTTCTATCAATTCCTTTGCCTTCCCTATAGCTTCAGTCGGGTTGGTAGATTGATTTTCAAGCATAATGCTCATTTGTTTATTGATATATTCGCTTGAAAAGGCTTCCTTGACAGATAGGGTTGCAAACGTCGAAAAGTTGTTTGATGTAATACGGTTTGCTATCTTTTTACATTTTCTATAATACTCTCCATAATCAACACTTTTACACCAACTATTTATTGGGGTGATTCTTGTATCACGTTCTTTCTTGAAATCAGGATATAAGTTTTCATAATATCTTAACAAGTCTAATAGAAGTTTGTCGGCATCCTCTTCAGATGACTCAGAGATATATTTTACTAGTGATTTCCCCTTAGAAATACCATATTTACTACACACTGCAACCCCGACACTTTCCATCGTGAAAGCATCAAAATCAGCTGTTGTGAAGTCCAACACCTGACCACCTCGATTAAATAGTTTTAGGAACAACCCTTTTTCAATATTATCCATGTCAAGATGTACTACACTTTTATAACATTATTTCTTCGTGAGGTAATCCAAATTTATCCCTAATAACATTCATCATTAAGTATATAGAACATTTATAAAGGGTCTTTCTTTCCTCACTACTCAGAGATTCGTGAGGTTTATTTCCACCCTTATTAATATAGTGTCTTGTTTCCTTACGATTATTTGAGAGTGATATCAAATCTTTGATAGTAACATTGCCAAAAAGGCGACTAAGCTCAGGGAAAAACTCTTCGATACGTTTATCCTCCTTTCCGTGATTTCTATTATATGGATACAAAGCGTTTACTATTTCCAATGCTTTCCCAATAAGCATATATATGTTTACATCAGCTGAGGTTAGTATTGTGTAATGAAGAAAAATCAAAAACTTAATTTCTTCATCTAAGGTATCATAGTTCTTCAACATTAATTGAAGATCCATTAATGGAGAATCTTCAATTGTTGAATATCTGCTAACCCCCATGAATTCAATATTGACAAAAGACTTAGTTCCATTATCTTTTTTTATTTGTTCTAAAACTGCTTTATAATCGGTACTCCATCCCTGAGGCGAGGATTTATAATCAACTATTGATTGGTCTTTAAGAAAATCTACATACTTAGGACTATTTAATGATGGTAATCCACAAACAGGCAATAATGGGGTTATCAAATCTACAATCCTCTGCCCTGTAATTCTAGAATCATTTAAGGTCTCTTCATTAAAAATGTCATGTGAAGTAATGGTTATCGTATATCTAGACCATCGTGGATTCTTCTCATAATGTTCATATTTATCAGACACAATCCAACCTGCATAGTCAAATTCATACTTCTCATAGTTGTTTATACAAACATCCATGGAATCTGTTGTAAATGATAAACAATATCTCATTATAATATCTTTCTAATTGTATCCTTACTATAATGCTCGAAGATTTGTTCGAAGTTATCGGCCACTTGGTCGTTGGCGAGGCTGCTGTCACGCATAACGAAGTAGTAGGGATGCTGTTTGGCAATCTCGGTAATAGTAGTCTCGTTCACTTCCTCATCGAAGCAGGCCATCAGATAACCATCGCTCACGCTCCAGACTGTTTTTCCTGCTATGCTCCGCTTTTCTATCTTGGCAGAGAGTTCAATGCCTAGGTCTATCATGGTCTGGAAGAGCAAATCCTCTTCCGTACGGTCACCCTTAATGTTGTTCTCAAACAACATCTGCTCATTGAACTCCTCAGGGGTGTAATAGACATCGTTCATATTTGACGAATCGAGTTTCAGCACACGGAAACCAACGTCAGGCGGTTTTTGATCACCACTGAACAAATCGCCCTGTTTTGCCTTCTGCTCTTCAAGGATTTTCTTACCTGCACGACGAATACGTTCCTTACCGATTTCGCATATGTTTTTGTAGCCAGCCTTATAAGCCTCACTCTTTTCGTCCGTTGCTTCAGGCAGTTGCACCATAATAAACTTACGATTTCCACCATCCTCTGCGTTGAGTTGCATAACTGCATGAGCAGTTGTTGCGGAACCGGAGAAGAAGTCGAGAACGATATCATTTGAACCAACAAAGCACAATTGCGCCAAATAACTAATTAATCCAATAGGTTTGGCAAAGTCAAATGGAATTTCCAAAGCTTTGAGTTCTTTTGCACTATGTCTATTTTCGTATTTTGTAATGAAATTCACAGGGGTCATCCCTTCTTCTTGCCTATCAGATAGCCATATTTTAGTATACACGTTCCATTTTGCAGGTTTACCATCAGCATCAATTAACACACCATCCGATTTCTTAAACTCTATATTGCCTTTTTCTTTCTCCAAAATGTATCTCTCACGTGTCCACCGCCATACTTTGTCATCGCTAGTTTTGGGGACGACCATTCCTCCGTCTTTCTTTTCTGATGGTATAACATTTCCTGGAGGTAGTAATAAACTTCCATCTGGTGCTTCAATAAAAAATCTTTGATTTGAACACCCTCTTAATGGATCTAATGAAGATTGATAAAGTCCAAAAGGTCTATATTTTTCCCCCTTTCTTGAACCTGATGTTTCAATTGAAGTATATAGACGCTTAATGATATCTTCAGAAATTGGTTCCTTAAAAGAACTCTTTTCTGTTAGTTTTCGTCCATATATTACGACATAGTCGATGTTCGGAGAGAAGAATTGTCCCTTTCCTCCACCACTCTTCATAACACGAGGCACAATTCCTATTCTATTAGCAGCACCAAATAATTCATCTGTGATTTTTGTTAGATTTTCTAATTCGTCTTCACCTATAGATATAAAAATCACGCCATCCTCATTCAGCAAATCCTTTGCCACTTTAAGGCGAGGGTAAATCATATTGAGCCAGTCAGTATGGAAACGACCATTGCTCTCTGTATTAGCCACGAGGCGGTTGCCCTCTTCGTCCTCTTGCCCGCTGTTGTGGATATAATCGCCAGCCGACTGTGCAAAATCATCGTTATAAACAAAATCATTGCCCGTATTATAAGGAGGGTCAATGTAAATCATCTTCACCTTGCCCAGATAGTTCTCGCGGAGCAACTTCAACACCTGTAGGTTATCGCCCTCAATATAGAGGTTCTGTGTATTATCAAAGTTCACACTTTCTTCACGACAAGGACGCAGTGTATCCGTCGTCGGGGCATTGGCTAATCGAATGGCATTACGTTTGTCGGGCCAAGTAAACTGATATCGTTCTTCTGGACCTTCCACAATATCCTTCGACAACTCCTGTCTTAGTTGGTCAAAGTCAATTGCCACTTCTGGCTTCCCATCCTCGTTCAGCCGTTCCGTCAGGCAGTTAGGAAACATCTCCCCTATTCTCTTTATATTCTCACCCACCACATTCGTGGTTTGCATATTTAATTTTTCCATAATCTCATATAAATAAATTCACTTACCAAAGATCCAAATCCTATTCCTACAAAGAGCCAACCAATAGAAATACCAATATCGCCTGATTTAAAAAGAGGGATAATAATACCTAATAACACAGTGAATAACTGGAGTATAGATATATAATAATCTCTATATGGCTTTTTCTCTACAAAAAGTTTCTCTTCTAATTTCTTCTCTACAAATTCTCTAACCGAATAATTCTCAGCTATTTTCCTTCCGAAAAAGGTTAAATCAATAATGTTCCCATCAATTCTTACTAATTCTAAATCAACAAGAATATCTTTGGCTGATTTTATATAATAAGAGAATAACCTTTCATCATCTTCTGGCATTTTATCTATTAATATTTTTTCTGACCATGATTCGAGATCTGAAAACCTTACACCTCGGCCTTTTTCCTTTAGTTTTGAAATAAAAGAATCGGCTATTTCGTATTTAAAAACTTCATTCAAATTCATATTAGCTCCTCTTTTAACTTTAATGGCTGGTACAGTTCATTTTTCTTTCTTGTCCACTTATAATCCATACGACTGTTTTGTTGCTTTCAATGTATTTTCACCTACAGTATAAGCATAACATGCAACAGGCATAAACTGAAGACAGCCGTATGGCATTTCTTTCTTACCTGTTTCAGAAATAGATGTAACAATAGCATGAGAAAGGCTATTCTTTTTCATGAAGGTTTCTAAGGATTTGAGTTCTGAAGAGGGATTTGCGTATGGCTTGTTAGACCATTTCACCTCCACAGCCCAGTCGGGCTTCTGTTTGGCCTCATTAATACCTACAATATCAACTTCGCCTTTCTTTTGATTACCCTCATTCCAGTTTGCGTATGCGATATTTGCATTTCTTGGGATCCACTGGGCATAAACGGCAGTTTCCACCATGTTACCAATAACTTCATCGTTCTCGTCAATCGGTTGGAAAAGCGCACATCGCAAAGATGGATTTGTCAGATAGAGTTTAAACAACATTTCCCGTCTGTATTCTTTTGCTGTATCGTCTGCACGACGAATCTTTTTGACAAGAAAAGCCGCTTCAAGATATTGTATGTATTTACGGAGTGTCTCTTTCTTAACACCCGAATCTTTAGACAATCCCTCATACGAGAATTGTGCCCCCGAATGATAGGCAATCATTGTAAAGAGAGAATTCAGTTCCTGAACATCCGAAATTCCATACAGACTAGGCAAGTCTCTTAACAACACCTTGTCAATAATATCATGCCTGATAAACTGACCAGGGTTCTCTTGAATACGCTGAGAAAAAACCACTTCAGGATAGCCTCCATAATTGATATAGTCAATAAATAACTTATTCAGTTTTGCAATATCTATTGTAGAATAGCCCGTAATAATATAGTTATACCATTCCATTTCAGTAGGAAGCATCAACTGTGCATAGTCTTTCAGGTGAACATATTCGTAAAAGGTTAATGGTGGAAGATGGAAATCTGTAAATCGTCCTGCTCCACTCTCATTACTACGTTTTTTTAGTTCTGCAGCAGCAGAGCCAGAGGCTACAAATTTCACATTATGATAGGTATCTACCAGTGATTTCAGATTTACCTCCCATTCTTTCAAATACTGTATCTCATCGAAAAAAACATAGAACTCTTCCTTACTATTCTCTTTGCCCAATGCTTGTTTTGCCAGATTGAATAGTTGCTCTAATAATATTTTATTATAAATAGGTGTCTCTACTGATATGTATATAATGTTCTGCGGCGAAACACCATCTGCAATAAGCCGCTGAATGGTATGATATAACATAACCGTTTTACCAACACGGCGAGGCCCCATCAAAATAATGGCACGTCTAATCGTCATCTCTACTACTAATGGATAAAAGATGTCAAGATACAAACGAGGATGCATCTCAGCATAAAATGGAGCAATTTCATTTTCAGTCCACCATGGATTATCCACTCGTAGCCTGCCTATTATTTGCTTTTCCAGGATTTCATTATATTGCATATCACATATTTTTGGCTGCAAATATAATAATTTTATTCTTAATATACAAATTTTTATCAAAATAAAACTATAAATTTATGCTTAATATATAATTTTATATATAAAAAGGCAATAAATCATCTTATTAATAAGATAAATAATACTAAATAATAAATCATATTTATCTTAAAATATATTCATAAGTAACTGAATTCTAAATACTTAGCTTTAAGATATAAAATAAGCATATTCAAACCTGCTTAATCTATATGCTAGGTTTTGATCTGCTTCATTATTAATAGATGGAAAAAAAGAAGCAACTATTGATAAGCTGCTCCTAGACTGCATCTGATTCAATAAATTCTTATTTCAATTTCCTACTTATTCTTCTTGTTCTTTCATGCCGCAGCCACCGTGGAACTCATCCACAAGGTTGATGGCATAGGCTTCTTCGCGGGAGACGTCCGTTTTAGTCCAGTCGATTTCGCCCTCATGACCAGCGTAGTCGCTGATGCGTACGGAACAAAGGTAGCCTTCCTCATTGCGGGTGTAGGCGCTGCAGCCAGACATGGCGATGCGGTTGCGCTCCTGCTGGCCTTGCTTGGAAACGATATGACACCACTCAATGACGCAGGTCTTGCCGTCGTCGATAATGGTCTCGTAGCGCATACCTACACAGGCTGGAATATAGGTGGCCAGACCATAGCCGAACTTGTGGGCATTGGCCGACATCTCTTCCTTCGAGAGGATAGGGGTGCCCCAAGGGTCATATCCGCCGACGATGCATTCATCAGCAAAGGCCGCATGGATCTTGTCTGGGTTGCAGTAGGGTGCGTGGTGCAGGGCTTCGTAATAGGCCCGCATGGCACCTGTGAGCAGGCCAGGGTCGCCCATCTCGTAATGTGCTGGCTTGAAGATGGGTTTACGATAAGGCGTCAGGCCCGGAATGAATGAATAGTGCGTGTACATCCTGACTTCTTCCAGCAGAGATGGCGTCCGAAGGTCGACGATGACAAAGAATGGCACTTCCTCGATGGCTGCATCCACCACAAACTTAAAAACACCTTCCAGGGCAATTCGCCCGCCACCGATGGTCTGGAAGACGGGGGTAAACGTGGCCGATGTGGCATTGAACTTGGACAAAAAGTTTTCGGCAAAGGAATGAATATCCTCAAGACCTTCAAATCGGCCGTAAGGTGCATCGACAGCAGGCTTTTCATCCCAGAACAGTTTCTTCTCACGGAACAGGCTGGCTACCTCGTCTGCCTTTCCCGCACAAAGGGCATTAACAAACGCCAAGTCTGGTGTGTCCGTCCTGATATCCTGGGGCATGTCCTTATAAAGCCGCTCCAAATTGCAGGGTTTACGAACTGGCATATCCGCTTCTTTCTCAGAAGCATCTTTCGCAGATGGTCCGCACGCCTGAAACAGAATTAGGGCAGTGCAAAAATAAAATAGGGTTTTAATCTTATTCATACTTGTTGTTGTTTCCTATGTGGTGAGGGCTTTGCGGGCTTTGTTGCGACCGATGGTGATGAGACGCTCAGATTTGTCATAGTCGAAGCTGCCGTAGCGGCTCATCTGGATGTCGATGAGGATGTCAGGCTTCGTCAACTGGGCCATGAGGAGGGAGTTCTGACGGATCATGATCGAACTGGTGCGTGACAGTAGGGTGTAGTAGTTGAACTCGATGTTGTCAGGGATGATCATGTCGAGTAGCTTGGCCTTGAGCGACTTGTCGTGCTTTTGCCGTTCTGCCAGTTTATTCATCTTTTCCCACTGTGCTTTGTAGTCATGACCACTCACGTCGACACCGACAAGCAGGTTGCCCTCTTGGCGCTTGACGCGGTTCATGGGGATGGGGTTGACCACGCCTCCGTCGATCAGGATCATCCCATCGCGACGGACGGGTTCGTAGAAGGAGGGTAGGGAGATGCTGGCACGGATGGCCTCGAACAGACTGCCTTTGTCGATGACCACCTCACGACCGGATACCCAGTCGGTGGCCACAGCACAATAGGGTATCGGCAGGTCCTCGATGAGTACGTCGGGCACGAACTCCATGATGGCCTTGATGATGCGGGTGCCCTTGACGATATGGTTGAGGCTGAGCGAGAAGTCGGTCAACTCCAGCATCTTCTTCCTGTCGACGGTCTTCATCCACTCGCGAAACTCCTCCAACTTGCCTGCTGCGTAGACACCGCCGATAAGGGCACCCATCGAACAGCCGGCAATCGAGGTAATACGGTAGCCTTGCGACTCCAATTCCTCAATCACGCCGATGTGGGCCAGTCCTCTGGCGCCACCGCTCGACAATGCCAATGCTATATCTTTCTTTTGTAACTTGTCTGTCATCATTAGTTATTACATCGCAAAGGTATGAAGAAATTCTGAAACGAACAATAATTTTGGCAAAAATTATGCTCGTCAGGCTGAAAGATAGAACATCTTTTTCTATTTATTTGGCTTTTCAGCCGACTTTTTGTAACTTTGCACTCGAAATAGCAAAAACGAATATGCCAAAGGTCATTTTGTTTCTCCTCTTGCTGATGGGGGCTCATTGGGCCGGAGCTCAGGAGAAGAGTCCCGGACTCGTCATCAACGAGCTGATGCAGTCGAATATCGACTGTGTCATGGATGACCTTACGGAGTTTCCTGATTCGTGGGTTGAACTCTACAATCATAGCGGGGAGGCCGTTGCACTGAAAGACTATCGTCTGGGCATCGGAACCAAGGCCGACGAAGCCTATCAGCTACCCCCTATGACCGTTCAACCCAAAGACCACGTTCTCATCTTTTGCGACAGGGAGAAGACAGGCCTTCACACCTCTTTCCGTCTGGAGTCAGGCAAGGGATGTACGGTTTATCTTTTCAAGGGTAATGAGATTGTGGACAGCCTTCCCGAGGCGTTGAAGAAAATGCCTGCGCCTAATATCGCTTTTGGCCGTAAAGTGGATGGCGGCAGCGAATGGGGCTACCAACTCACACCCACACCTGACAAGGTTAACTGTGGGGAGGTCTGCATGAGAGACCATATCCTTGGCGAACCCGTGTTCAGCGAAAATGGTCGTGTGGTGGCTGGGTCACTGAATCTCTCCCTTACACTCAGTGTGCCGGAGGGAAGTCCTGAAGGGACAGAGATCCGCTACACCACCGATGGTATGGAACCCACCGCCTCCAGTCAATTATACACCGCCCCTCTTGCCATCAAAAAGACGACCGTCATCCGGGCCAGACTCTTTTGCAAGGGTTGGCTGTCGCCAGTGAGCAGCGTACAGTCGTATATCAGTCATAGGCGGGATGTGACGTTGCCTGTCGTTTCCATCGCCATCAACAACAGTTATCTCGAAGATTCCAAGATAGGCATCTATGCTAATAATGATGGCAACAAGAGGAATGACTGGCGCAGACCCATGAACATTGAGTTCTTTTTCACGCCTGATGCCGGTAGTGACCTCAACCAACTCTGTGAGACGCGAATTACGGGTGGGGCCACACGAAGTGCCCAGCTGAAGTCGATGGCCATCTATGCCCACAAGCGCTTTGACACCAACCGTTTCGATTATGAGTTCTTTCCTGACCAGAAGCCGGGACTGACTGACTTCAAGTCGCTGCTACTCCGCAATGCTGGCAACGACTTTGACTACCTCTATATGCGCGACGCCATCATCCAGCGCACGGTGGCCAGTCACGTTGACGTCGACTGGCAGGCATGGCGCCCGGCCATCGTCTATATCAACGGGGTGTACAAAGGCATGCTTAACATCCGTGAGCGCAGTAACGAAGACTATGTCTATACCAACTACAATGGACTTGAAGACATAGACATGATTGAGAACTGGGGGCAGCTGAAGGAGGGCGACAAGAAGAACTTCAACCAGTTCAAGTCCTTCTACAGCAAAAAGGGCCATACGATGGCCGAGTATGAGCAGTGGATGGACTGCACGGAGTTTATCAACCTGATGATTGCCAATCTCTATTACCTCAACCACGACTTCCCCGGTAACAATATCATGATGTGGCGTCCAAGGGAAGAGGGAGGGCGTTGGCGATGGATCATGAAAGATTCCGACTTCGGATTGGGACTCTATGACCGCGACGTTAACTACAAGGTCTTCGACTGGCTCTACAATCCCGGCTATGACAAGGAACTCGACTGGGGCAATGCCGATTACGGCACGCGGCTTTTCCTGAATCTCATGGACGATGAAGACTTCCGCTATGAGTTTATCGAACGTTGTTACATCTACATGGGCGACTTCCTGAATGAGCAGGGTACACGTGAAGTGTGGGATCCCATGTACGAGATGATCAAATACGAATATCCCCACCATCGGAAACTGATTAACCAGTGGTGGCCTAATTATAATACGGAGCTCTCAAATGCACGTGAGTGGCTTCATCAGCGAACGGGAGTATTCAGCAAACAGTTGGCTGATTACTACGGCCTTGGTACGCTCGTCACCTTGACTGTCAACAAGAATGTGAAAGATGCCCACATCGGCGATTTCACTCTGAATGGCATCTGGCTCTCCAAAGGCACCTTCGACGGACAGTACCCCGAAGGTCGGAGAATCACTCTTGAGCCTGGAGCTGAGTCGTTGCTTAACGTCACGTCTTGGCGTGTCGTTACCGATGGGAAGGTGTCAGAATATCCGGGGCGTCAGTTGAAACTCGACGTGCCTAAGTGCAATAGCCTTGTCGTCTCCGCCATCATAGACGGTGCTTCCGGCATCCAGGAAATTCTGCATGATGATGGTGTCGATGCCATCTACGACCTTAACGGTCATCGTATCGACGCCATGCGAAAGGGTATCAATATTGTCCGTAACAAAAACGGAAGAGTCAGGAAGGTGGTGTTGCGATAACCACTTCCTGACTCTTGGCTCTGCTCTCGCTTACTCGCTCACTTGACGCTGCGCGTCGAGTAGGCTCACGCTTAATCGCCTACTTGACGCTCGCGTCGAGTTCGCTCACGCTCAGCAGAGCTCAAGTAATTACTTGGCTCTACATTCGCTAATTCGCTCACTTCCAAGGATTGTCGTAAGCGACGGAGCCGTTCTCAAGCTTCTGGCACACGATCTCGATCTCCTCGAAGTGCTGCTGGCCGTCCTCCCACTTCTCAACATAGTTGATACAGTAGCAGTTGGTGCCCTTGATCTCCTTCATGGCTGCACCGTCGACGGTGTTCACGAACTTCACTGACACGTTCTTCGGGCTCGTCGGGTCGAGCATCCAGGCAATCAGCTCATTGTTGCCGTCGTTGAGTGCCTTTACGCGGATGTTTACTCTGCCGCCACGGGGGATACCGGCGATCTGTCCCTCACGATCGGTTGCCTGATCAAACTTGTAGTCAACCATCATCACTTCTCTCTCTGCGAATCCATCAATTGCGAGGACTACTGGTGTTACATTCTCTGCCATATCTTGTTTCCTTTCTATTCTTTAATTGTTAAACTTTTGAACTTTAAACTTTGAACTTTAAGCTTTAAACTTTAAGCTTTAAGCTTTAAGCTTTATGATTACTTGATTTTCAATCTTAATTATCAATTATCAATTATCAATTGCCTACGCCCAGTCGTTTTCGTATTTCACGTTACCGAACTCAATCTGCTTGCAGGTAATCTCGATCTCCTCGAAGTGTCCGAGTTTGTCCTCCCACTTCTCCTCGAAGTTGATGCAGTAGCCGTTGGTGAACTTGATAGACTTCATCTCCTTGTTGGTCTTCGTCTCCAGGAACTTGATCTCGCCGTTCT
>Ga0310786_10003713_pt1 | contig 21947 bp, 28 predicted proteins | sample AusTroGonzalo_MG_FD_203881 | JGI IMG/M metagenome (GOLD analysis project Ga0310786, IMG submission 203881) | Bovine rumen microbial communities from tropical cattle in Woodstock, Queensland, Australia - Gonzalo_03 (v2) (version 2) | ecosystem: Host-associated > Mammals > Digestive system >...
TCATGTAACACTTGTACACTACGTTGCCGTTTTTTGTTGTATCTTCATCATTCTAATTTATTTTTTTTAGATGATGGTAATGGCGCGGGTGCGCTGTTTTATATTTTCAATTTCATTAAATATTTTTTTTGTTCATTTGATATACGGAACGATTCAATTGATTTTTGAATCGTTTTGTTATGTGTCCACGAATCTAGTTTTTTATTTTCAATGATATCAATAATGTCGTCCCAATTTTTTGCCAGGGCTGTGGCAAAATACCACGCACGCATCATGTTTACATAATATTCATCGCTTTGGACATTCAAAACCATATCTGCATATTTTTGATTAAACGTATTGCCCAGATAAAATCGCATTAATAAGCCAATTGCAAAGCGTGATGTATATGTATGTTTTGATTTAATCCATTTTTGTATCCATGGAAAAAGTTTGTCTATGTTTTTTGCAAATGTTTTTGGTATTAATTGGTCACAGGTTGCCCAATTATTCACATATGGTAAAAATTTATTAACCAAATTTACACATGTTTCAAAATCATGAATGTTTGACAATATAAATGCATGGATTTGATTTTCTTCGAAATATTTATGGGGTAATGATTGTAAAAAATTATTTGGGTCAGATATAGTTTTTGCATATTTGCGTAATTTTGGTGTTTTTATTCCGATAACATACTGGGCGACATCAGGCGGCAACAATTTTGCATTAAATTTCGCAAATCGTTCGTCACGCATATTTAACAAATCAGATACTATGTTGTCGTGCATGTTCAAATCAAATTTTATATCCAGATCCCATAATGTTTTGTATTTCATCGATACAATTTGCGGTGATTATATCCATGGCGTGTGTTAAATATTTACGCGGATTAAACACAGCGGGGTCGCGTGATAATGTTTCACGCACGGCGGCAGTGAATGCCAGACGCGAATCGGTATCTACATTTATTTTTGCAACATGATATGCGATGGTTTTGCGTAATTGTGCAACTGGTATACCACGGGCGGTTCCAATATCACCACCAAATTTATTTATAGTTTTTACGAATTTTTGTGGAATTGATGATGCGCCATGTAAGACAAGCGGTGTTTTTGGGATATTATTTGCGATTTGTTTTAATATATCAAAACGCAATTTAGCATCTTTGTTTTTTGTTTTGTATGCGCCATGCAATGTCCCGATTGCAACCGCCAACGAATCAGTTTGCGTTTGTTTTACAAAATCTTTGACCAATGCAGGGTCGGTGTAAAGGTGCGAATCGGATTTGGTGTTTTCGTCTTCTGTGCCGGCCAACACACCCAATTCTGTTTCCACAGATACGTCAAATTTATGTGCGTAATCGGCGACGCGTCTTGATATTTTTATGTTTTCAGATAATGGCAGGGCGGAACCGTCAAACATAACGGATGAAAAACCCATATCAATTGCATGTTTACAGATTTCAAAACTATGCCCATGATCCAGGTGTAATGCAACGCGATTCGGTTTATATTTTGCGCCACAAATCATGCCCATTAAAATATCGTCACCCATATATTTTAATGCCTCTTCGGATACTTGCAATATAATGGGGCTTTGCGTTATGTCTGCGGCATGTAATATGGCAAGTAAAGTTTCCATATCATAGAAATTAAATGCCGGGACCGCGTATCCGTCGCGCAAAGCGCGTGTTAATAATGATTTAGTATTTGCCAACCCAAAACAGGAATAATGCATGTTGAAAATCCTTTGGTTAAAATCGTCATATATATTATATCACAAAAAATGCTTTTTTCGTATTTTTGAATAAAGTCATATAAAACTTGACAACGGGACAAATTGTGTAAGAATAAATGTGTATAAATGATAACAAAAGGAAAACAAATGAAAAAAGCAGTTTTATCAGTTTTGGCTTTGGCTTTGGTTGCGGCTTGTTCTGGATATGATTATTACAAAACAGATGTCCGTTATCGTCAAGAAGGCAAAGATTGCGTGTATTACTATGCAGAAAAGGGTAAAAAATTCAATGAAGATATCCGTTCATTGAAGGATGCGAAAAAAATCGTATACGCAAACACATTGTGTTCTGAATTGTACGAAAGCGATATTTTCAACACAGAACGCAACGATAGAAAGGCAATTGTGCCAGCATACACAGAACAAAAAAGCACGAAATGTGGTTGTTCAAAATGCGGTGGCAAAAAACAAGTTTTGAAAAACAGATATATCATCGTTCCTGAATAATGGTATGGATTTCAAAATATATGGCGTCACATTTTTATAGAATGTGGCGCTTTTTTTTGTTTGTTTATCTTGTTTTTTTATGATAGAATATATAAATAAAGCAAGGAGTTTTGTATGAAAAAAGTTATGAATAAAATAAATTTTGCAATTATCTGTTTGATGACTGCGGGTCCGGCGTTTGCAGAAAATTTGAATGCCAGTGCATTTTGTCAGTTGTTTACTAAATTACACGACATATTTAATTTGTTACGAATTGCGGCATTTATCGGTGCGGCGTTTTATATTGCCGGATGGGCGTGGGGATTTATATCAAGCGGAAAGGTAGAAGTCAAAGATTTAAAGGAAAAAGGAACCGGATTGTTGGTTGGTTTCATTTTGCTGTTTATGGTCGGTGTTATTTTAAGTTTTGTGTTATCTGCAACCGGTATGAAGTTGGTTGGTTGTGATGCAAAAACATTGATCACAGCATGGTAATCGTAATTGCAATTAAAAACACCGCCCGTTTGGGCGGTGTTTTTTTGAATAGAGTTTTGTTGTTTGCTTAAGATGGTTTTGTTTCGTCGATGTTTGCCAATGAAAATAATACGGATGATATTAATGATTGATAGGGGACATGTTGTTCGTCAGCTAATTCTTTGATTTTATCAACAATTTGATGTGGAATTCGCATGTTTATAACGCAATCTGATTTATTAAATGCGCGAAACGCAGCGTATTCTTTTAACAAAGATTCAATGTTCATTACGAATAATTGTTGCATTACGTTTGGCATTGACAATCTCCTATACACCGGTAATTACAATTGACTATATCATTGTATTTACATTTGTCAATACATTTGTGTGTATGTTTGTAATGGCGGAAATATAGGCGTTTGTGTTGATTGTTGTGTGGCACGAATTTTTGCTTTTTTACATTTTTATATTTGTATTTGATGAATTTTTTATTATTATTCGTGTGTATTTCAAGGAAAGGATTTTTATATGCGTAAACTTATATTATATATGGCAACATTTGTTGTTTGTTTAACCATGTCTGTCGCGCATGCGGAATTGCATGTTGATATTGTTGCAGGCGGTGTTGATCCGACATCTATTGCGGTGCAAAAATTTGAAACAGTTGGCAAAGGTGTTTCGGCGGATGCAAAAATGTTGCGCGAAGTGGTTGAAAATGATTTGAAAAAAACAGGGCTGTTTCGCATTGTGAATCATGACGCTTTCCCAGAATATGTAAAAATGGGCGAAATGCCAAAGTTTAAAAATTGGGCTGCAATAAAAACAAAGGCGTTGGTCCAGGCAAAATTAAAAAAAGAAAAAGATAATAATTATAAACTGGAATTTTATCTTTGGGATGTAAATGGTCATGAACAGATAGAAGCGCAAAGTTTGGTTGCGTCCACTAAATCTGTGCGTCGATTAGGTCATATTATGGCCGATGCGATTTATGAACGTTTAACTGGCGAGATTGGTTATTTCGATACGCAAATTGTATTTATTGCAGAAACAGGTCCAATAACCGCCCGCGTAAAACGTATGGCGATAATGGATCAAGATGGATATGGTTTACGGTATTTATCGGACAAAAATACATTTGTTATGTCACCACATTTTTCGCCGAATATGTCAACTGTGGTGTTTTTATCATATCGTAATAATGACCCAATGGTTTGGGCGTTGGATTTAGATAATGGTGATCAAACAAAACTGGGGAATTTTGGTGGTATGTCTTTTGCGCCACGTTTTTCACCAGATGGGACACGTGTTGCATTATCGCTGGTCAAAGACGGTGTCACAAATATATATGAATATGATATAGAGGCAAAAACATTGAAACAATTGACGTTTGGTAATCATATTGACACCAGTCCATCTTATTCCCCCGATGGTAAATTTATGGCATATAATTCTGATTCTTCGGGATCTCAACAAATTCATGTTTTGGATTTGAAATCGGGCAAGCAAAAGCGTATTTCATTCGGGGCAGGGCGTTATGCGACGCCTGCATGGTCGCCAGATGGGCAATTTATTGCATTTACGAAAATGGCAGATGATACATTTTATATTGGTATTATGAATCCAGAGGGACGGCATGAAAAAATATTGGCCGGTGGTTGGTATATGGAAGCACCATCTTGGGCGCCCGGATCACGTCGTGTTGTTTATTATGAAACAGAACGCAGTGAAGATAATCAAGAACGTATCAGTCATATTCGCAGTGTTGATATCACAGGGCAAAATCTTTATGACATAGATTTACCAGATGATATAAATGGAACAGAACCAACATGGTCACCAAGGTTGCCATAATGAAGCGAACTATATTTGCTTTTTTGTTGGGATGTATTTATGAAACGGCGTGTGTTGCGACACCTGTGGTTGTGAAATACATTGTTGACGGTGATACGTTTGTCGGTAATGTGGTATTAAAAAATAAAGCAACTGTAAAATCGGTTAGTGTTCGTTTACGAAATGTTGATACGCCTGAAATTCAAGGGGATTGCGATTCTGAGATTATCATGGCGAATCGTGCAAAACAACGATTGGCCGAATTAATACCTGTGGGGTCAACCGTAGAAATTAAAAATATTAAAAATGATAAATATGACGGGCGTATTGATGCCAATGTTTTTAATTCGCGTGGGCGTGATGTCGGTTTAATTTTGATACACGAAAAATTAGGCCGTGCATATTCGGGCGGTAAACGTTTGACGTGGTGCGATAATAATAAAAAATGATTTTTAACAACTATGTTTGTTAATAGCGGCCTGGATTTCATCCAAAGATGCAGATGATGGCAATTCGGGTTCAAAATACACGTGTGCCGTTCCAGGTTTAATTCTGCCGCGTTTTGGCCAATATAATCCAGTGTCAACCCCAACAGGTGTAATGGGCAATTTTAATTGTTCTGCGATAAACATTAATCCACGTTTTAACGGAACGTTTTGATTCGGTTTTACACGTGTGCCCTCTGGAAAAATAATCAAAGTTTTTTCGTCCATGATTTTTTCAGTGACCCGATGAATCAATTTTTTCATGTTCGTTTTTCCGCGTGTTCTGTTGACGCCGATTAAACCAATTCTGGCAAATGCCCATCCGTAAATAGGTATCCATAACAATTCGCGTTTCAATATGAAAAACGAATTTTTGATATGTGTGAATAAAATAGCAACTTCCAATGTGGACATGTGTTTTGATGCGATTATACTGCGTCCATCAACGCGCGAATTTACATTATGTTTCATTGGAATGCCGTTTTCGTCTGTTTTTGGATAATGCACTTCGTATTTTATTCCGCCAATAACGCGTGCCAAATATAACACCCCCCACGCATCAGATATCAAAAATTTGCGTTCCAGTTTTGATGATATTAAACCGATAACCAACAAGGGTGTCCATGCGGCGAACCAGATATATAGTGATAATTTAAAAGTAATATTCCGTAACATTGTTTATCCTTCGTTTATACCAAATAGTGTGACGATATATTTTATATATTCAATTGTCCAACGTTTTAACCGTTCAGGTACGGGCATTCCGACCAATGATGCAGGACATGCGATAATATCTGTATCTGGCAATTCATTTCGGACCAGATATAATGCGCGATTCATGTGATCTTCGGTTGTGACGATTACTATGCGTGGTATGTTTTCAGATTTTACAATATATTTTATTGCCAATGCGTTTTGATATGTTGATTTTGATAATGATTCAACCTGGACGTGTTCTATATCAGGGATATTTGTTGCCCCGGCGCCGATTATGTATAATTTACCGTATTGCAGAGTTTCTAATTTTTTTACCGCGTATGGAATACGACGTGCATCCCCAGTTAAAACAAAAATGTTATCGTCTTGAAGTAGCGATTCGCAACGTGGCGGTGTCATGGATTTAAACATCATGCCGCCCAGCACAAAACAAAACAATATTACAAAAGATATAGGAATATATTTCATTTATTTGATAATATTTTCAATGTGGTTTGTTTGGTTATGTATACTGAGAAAATAACAATCAAAATAGGCAATACACATAACATTATCCAATCGGTTCCATTTAATGATATTGTCGCCATTAATCCAACACGTGCAGAATGCGCGGTCATTAAAATCAGTGATATTATTGGACATGCAATTGTGAATCCAATTAATGCGGCAATCGCACTGATTTTTCCGACAATCAATTGCATTTGGCGTGCGATAAATTTATCTGATGCGCCAACCTGGTTTAATATTTCAAGTTCGTGACGGTGTAACATTGCGATATTACGTGAAATATGTGACACGCATACGCCGATTGATATTAACATTATTATTAAAATGAATATTGTTATGCCAACCAACTTTAATCCTGCGGTCATAGAATTTTTTACCGCGGATGTATGTGTTAAAAATTTTGCGTGTGGCGATATTTTTTCCTGGATCATTTTCATATCGGATGCGTCTTTTAATTTTATTTCAAACATCTGGGGCAGATAGTCATTTAATTTTGCACCATTTGAAACCCACGGTTTCATACGTTCGCCCATTTCTGATTTTGAAATTTCTTTGACCGATTCGATTTTATCAATATTTGTTTCGAAAACTTTTTTTACTATTTTTGTGTTATCAACCTTGGTCACTTGGACGGTTGCATATTTTTCCCATTGATTGTTCCAATTTATAACGCCACCACCAATCGCCAAGGCAATCCCAAATGCCAATACTGATAAAAATGTCAATATAGACATTACAGTCGTCATAAAATTTGACTGTTCACGAACCAATGAAAATACAAGTTTTGTTTTTTTCATTATGAATTACCAATGTTTTCAAATTGTTTTGATATTTCGGAAAAATAGTTTTGAGATTGTGGTTGGGGCCCTTTCCATTTTCGGGGAGATTCGGATGTGTTGGCCTTGGCAAAAGATACGTGACGATTATCAATAGTTATTATTGGGAATTTGTATGTTTCCAACATTTTTTTATTATGCGTCGCCAAAATAATGGTCGTTCCAAAAGTTTTATTCATTTGAATAAATAATTCCATTAAACGTGACGCATTTTCGTCATCCAGATTTCCGGTCGGTTCGTCGGCTAATAAAACAGCCGGTTGAATAATGATTGCACGTGCAACCGATACACGTTGTTGTTGACCACCACTAAGTTCCAATGGATACACGTTCGCAAATTTTCCCAACCCCACCCATTCAAGCGTTTTTGTGACAATCTTTTTTATTTTATCAGGCGCAAATCCACGGACGCGCAACGGTAATGCGACATTATCAAAAACCGTCATGTGTGATATCAAAGAATATTCTTGGAAAACGATTGCCATTTTATGTCGCAAAAGCGAGATGTCATTTCGTGACATGTTGTCGCAATCTTGGCCGAATAATTTTATATGCCCACGGGTTGGTTTGTGCAATTGGTATATCAATCGCAAAAGCGTCGTTTTGCCGGCGCCACTGGGGCCTGTTAAGAAGTAAAAAGACCCAGGGCCGATATTAAAAGATACATCGGTCAAGATATCATGACCGTTATCATAATTTGTTGATACATTTGCAAAAGAGATTACTGTTTCGCTTTCCATGTTGAAATTCATGATAGTAAAATTTTTCGGGTGTATCAAGATGTTTTACACCAATGTGATAATGACCAAACCCAATAAAGCAAAAATTATTGCCCCGATTGTTAATTGCCATGAATATTTTTTTACGATTGCATTTGCAGTTCCTTGGAATCGCCATAACAAAAAGCCAATAATTGCGAATCGGCCGGTTCTGAATATAGCCGACACGCCCAAGAATAACAAAATAGGGTAATGGCATAGCCCTAGGCAAATTGCCAAAACCTTGTAAGGGATTGGTGTGATGGCGGTTATCGCAATCATCCATATACCCCATTTATTTAATAATTCATCAATCGTTGTTTGGACAGCCACATGGTTTGTCGGGTCGGGGATAATAGACGGATTTGCAAATGTTGCAATTAGCCATGTTCCCAACACGTCGTAGAGCCAATATCCAATCATATATGCAATTGCGCCACCAACGATAGACCCCAATGCCGCCGCCAAAGTAATAGAAAATGCGCGTCGTTTTTCTGCGACAATGGCGGGGGTCATGAATACTTCGGGGGGGATAAATAAAAATATAGATTCGCACACGGTCATAAAGAATACGACAGATGCGTACCATGGTTTTGCAGATTGGTCTAAAATCTTGTTGATTATTTTCATGTGACATATAATAAAAGAATATAAAAAAATCTGCAAGTGTTATGAAAATTATTTACTTGTGTTTTTTATATACCAGTGTATTATTGCCGCATAGGGTATGTTTTTATGAAAGGGCGTGAAAATGATGAAACGGCAGGTAAATTCCAATCGAAATGAAAGGATGGCTAGCAAAGTGCAAACGCTGGTTGCCCAAATTTTACAGCATGATTTTATGGATGATGATTTAATTCGTGGTGTGTCGTTGGTTGGTGCCCAGGCGCATGGTGGGATGCAGTTTGTAAAATTATTCTTTTATGCGCGCGAAAATGTAGAGGCAACCCAAAAAAGATTGGATGACGCGACCAAGATGATTCGGTTTGCGCTGGCTCAGAAAATAGATCAAAAATATGTTCCAGAAATCCGATTCGTTTATGATGATACGCTGGAACGTGCCAATAGAATTGAAAGCTTACTAGAAAATATTGAAATGTAGGAAAGGAATAATGAAACAAGACCATATCAGAAATTTTTCAATTGTTGCACATATTGATCATGGTAAATCGACATTGTCTGATCGATTGATTGAATATACTGGTGGGCTGGAATCGCGTGAAATGAAGGCCCAGGTTTTGGATTCTATGGATATAGAACGTGAACGTGGCATTACGATTAAGGCACAAACTGTGCGATTAAATTACACGGCAAAAAATGGTGAAACATATCAATTAAATTTGATGGATACACCTGGGCACGTTGATTTTTCATACGAAGTGTCACGCAGTTTGGCTGCATGTGAAGGTGCGATTATTTTAGTAGATGCGACCCAGGGGGTTCAGGCACAAACACTGGCAAATGCATATTTGGCATTGGATAATGATTTGGAAATGTTGCCGGTGTTAAACAAAATTGATTTGCCGTCTTCGGATGTTGTGGCAACGCGTGAACAAATTGCAGATGTAATTGGGATGGATGCGTCCGATGCATTATGTGTATCGGGTAAAACAGGGGCGGGGGTTCCTGAATTACTAGAAGAAATTGTTCAAAAATTGCCAGCACCAAACGGTGATGAAAATGCGCCGACACGTGCGTTGTTGGTTGATTCTTGGTACGATTCGTATCTGGGGGTTGTTGTATTGGTACGTGTCGTGGATGGAAAATTGCGACAGGGTCAAAAAATAAAATTTATTGCCACAGGTGCAGAATACGTTATTGAAAAAGTTGGTTATTTCACACCAAAAATGGAAAATGTTGATTCGTTAAATACTGGTGAAATTGGGTTTATTATCACGGGCATGAAAACAATTCACGATTGTAAGGTTGGTGATACAATTTGCGATGCAAAATATAGTGCAGAACCGTTGCCGGGATTCAAACCATCTGTGCCAGTTGTGTTTTCAAGTTTCTTTCCAGTCGAAGCGAACGATTATCCTGACCTACGCGAAGGTGCGGAAAAATTAGCATTAAACGATGCGTCGTTTGTATTTACGACTGAAAAATCATCGGCGTTGGGATTTGGATTGCGCTGTGGATTTCTGGGGTTATTGCATATGGAAATCATCAGTGAAAGATTAAATCGTGAATTTAATTTGTCACTTATTAATACGGTCCCCAGTGTGCTTTATAAAATACATTTACGCGACGGGTCAACGATGGATTTAGAAAATCCGGCCGATATGCCAGATGTGACACGAATTGAATCTATCGAAGAACCATGGGTGCGCGCAACGATAATGATGCCTGATAAATATTTGGGGGCAATAATGGAATTGTGCGCGGCACGTCGTGGTGTCCAAGAAAACATTTCATATGTTGGTAATCGCGCGGTGTTGGTATATCAATTGCCGTTATCAGAGATAGTATTTGATTTTTATGATCGTGTAAAATCTTTGTCATCGGGATATGCATCATTTGATTATGTTTTGTATGATTATCGTGCAAGTGATTTGGTGAAGGTTTCAATTTTAGTAAATGATGAAAATGTTGAACCATTATCATTTTTATGTCATCGGGGGGCGGCTGAAAAACGTGGGCGTCAGATTGTTGAAAAATTAAAAGATTTAATTCCGCGTCATCAATTCAAAATTCCATTGCAAGCGGCGATTGGCGGAAAAATTATTGCACGCGAAACGATTGCTGCGTATCGCAAAGATGTGACTGCAAAATGTTATGGCGGTGATATTACACGTAAAAGAAAACTATTAGAAAAACAGAAAGAGGGTAAAAAACGTCTGCGGACATTTGGTAATGTTGAAATCCCCCAGAATGCGTTTATAAATGCATTAAAGGTCAGTGAATAAAAAGGAAAATAAAAATGGGAAGAATATTAGATGCTTTGTTGTTTTATAGCGTGTTATCTCAAAATGTTCGTGCAAAACGCAGGAAAAAACGTGTCGCAGAAAAAGCTATATCAAAACATATGGATGTTGTTGAATGGCCAAAGAAAGCAATTGCATGCAAATGTTTTTATAGAAATATAAATATGCCTATGTCGGCGCGCGCGTTTATGCGTGTCCCATGGGAAAAAGATTGTGATTCATTTCAACAAAACGCTGTGTGCAGTGTCGGGCAAATGAAAAACTGTGAATATTGGGCTGCAAATAAAACATACATAGCGGCCAAACAAGAATACGATATCGCGTGCATGGAACGGAAAGCGTTTTTGCAATCTATGTTCTGTCGCGATAGAGATTAAAACAAAAGGGGTGAACAATGGTTGATATTATTAAAATGTATAAAATAAAAATAGAACACCAATATTTAAAGTCATTACATGCGTATGGTTTGGCGTATGTTAATTATCTGCAATCTATAGAAGCAGTCCAAAAATCTGATCATGGCGCATGTTTTTGTGGATATCCAAATATTGTTTCAAATTGTATAAATTTTAACGGAGATCGTGTATGCGAAAACAAAAAATGCAAGACATGGCCAATGAATAATATGTATTTCAAGGCATTGAACTCCTTTGAAGAGGCAAAGGATATTAATAATCGTGCAGAAGCATTGATGGTTAGAGATAAAACTAAATAATAATTATGGTTTTTTGAGAGAGAATGAAACAACAAAAACCAAAAGGAAAAAAAATGAACAAAGATGCAAAAAAACAATATAAATTATTGATGAAACGTGTGTATGAAGCTCGTAAGACAAAGAAAGCCGCCGAAATGGCCATGACAGCGAATCATGCGAAATTAGATTTGAATGAAAAAACTACACCAATAGCAGCGTGCAGAAATAAATTTGAACGCGTTGTTTTTGCGCATACTAATGATGATACAGGGTTCACACAAGATTGCGCTTCGTTCCGTTCAGATCGTTTTTGTGCAGATCAAAAATGTCCATGTTTTCCAAAACAAGCAGATTTTGTTGTTGCAAATGAAAAATTGATTGCAGCCGAAAAAGCGTTGAGTGATTTTGTTAAAAACACGAAATCTAGATAAAAGGAAAAATAACGTGGATATAAAAAAACAACAATTTTTATATAAACAATTTTTCATATCCGAACAACAGGTTTTGGATGCTTGGTTTACGCTGAAAATTTTATATTCAAAATTGGCAAACGCATATGACGCAATGTGTCAGAAATTTTTTGAAAAACCAGAAACAAAACAATTTGGACATACGGTGCGTTATTGTATTACCAAACAATATAAACCTGTTATTTCGGATGTGTTTTACGCATTAAATTGTGGGTTCAAGGCGGGCCAGGAATTTTCCGAACCTTTGTTTTTTGATCGACGTTTTTGCGAATATTATACGCCTGACAAAGAATGTATTGTTAATGGTTGTGGTTATTTCCAATTTAACAAACAGTATTTTGATGCGTTGCGTGATTTCAAGATTGCTTTTGAAAAATATCAAAATGCAGTTGCGAATCGCAATACGGCGTATAAGCAAATTTTGTTTTTGAAATATTGTGATAAAACGTTGTCTTTGAAAGAATCGGAACGGTAAAAACACAGGAGAGAAATCATGGCACATCAATTTTTCTTTAATACATATATTCTGGACAATTTACCGTCACCAGAAAAAGGTTTTGATGTGGTTCAAGATATCTCTGAACCCCGCTTGCGTATGTATATTACAGAGCGGGGGGTCAAAAGTTTTTTTGTTCGCAAACGCATAAATGGTCGTGATAAACGAATCATCATTGGTAAATATCCGGATACAGATATTGAATATGCGCGTTCACGTGTCGGTGAAATTTTGAACGAAGCGGACAAAAAAGTTCCGATTCGCAGAAAGAAAATTTCTTTCAAAGATTTTATCGATTTATATTTGCAAAATAAAGTGCGCCGTGGCGAAGATTCGTTGAATAAATTAAAGCGTGCTATTGATTTGCACTTTAAAGATTTGTATCAAAAAAATATTCAAGATTTATCAAGTGATGAATTGTCGCGTGCATTGGATAAAATATCAGGGCGGGCAATGGCTGCACGGATGCAAGAATTATTACAAAGTGTATTTAATTACGCAATATATGACGGATACATCAAAACAAATCCAATGGAAAATGTTGCGCGAATCGTTGTGGTGCGACGCGAAAGAAATTTACGTAAATCAGGTCTGCAAAGATTGATTGCCGCCATAGATTCAGAAGAAAGTTTGATTATGCGGTCTGCATTTTTGATGCTGATTTATGGTTTTGTTCCCAAAAGCAAAGTGTTCAAAATGCGTTGGGAAGATTTAGATTTTAATCATGATTTATGGGGTGATATGCCGTTGTCTGATCGGGCAGTATTGTTATTACAAGATTTACCCCAAGATGGTGAATGGGTTTTTATGGGGCGCGGTAAATTCCATTTAACCGATCCACGTATTGCGTGGCGCCGTGTTATACATCGTGCAGGATTGTCAAATGTCACAATGGATGATGTGTATAAATTTTTAATGCATGCCTTGGTTTGGAATCCAGACAAAGATGTTTTGCGTGAGAATATGAACCAATTATTAGACGATTTGTTTGCATAATACTTTTGCCATCAAAAGTCAATAGGTTGTTATAATTTGTTATAATTCCTTGACAGTTTTATCAGAAAATGGTATTTTGTAAGGAAAGGCGCCTGTGTAACAATGGGCCACACGATTAACTTAAACAAAGGATTTAAAATGACGACTTTTGAAAAAGTAAAAGAAATTGTAAGCGATAAATTGGGTGTTGATAAATCTCGCGTCGTAGAAGAAGCGGTTTTCACAACTGATTTGGGTGCAGATTCATTGGACGTTGTAGAATTCGTTATGGAAATGGAAAAAGAATTCCATATCACTATTCCAGATGAAGAAGCAACAAAATTGACAACTGTGGGCGACGCTGTGAAGTATATCGAAGCACACATGCAAAAATAATAAAGTTGTTTTTTTGTTTTTTTTATGTCGTCGTTTTCGGCGACATTTTTTTATGTCGTTGATTTGCATAATTTTTTCGTGTATGATTGCAACGATAATTCATTAAAAAGGATTTGTTTATGAAGAAAGTTGTTATTACCGGTATGGGAATTGTATGTCCTGTGGGAACGGGTGTTGATTATACGTGGAAACAATTATTAAATGGAAAAATTGGTATTCGTAAAATTACTGAATTTGATGTCGAAGGTATCGCGTCACAAATTGCGGGCGTTCCACATCGTGGCACACAACAGGGTGATTTTAATCCAGACGCTGTGATTGAACCGCGTGAACAAAAACGTCTTGATAATTCTATTATATATGGATTGGTTGCGGCGGACGAAGCGATTAAAGACGCGGGGTTGATTGATTATGATGGTGATAAAAATCGCGTTGGTGTTTCGGTCGGCAGTGGCGTTGGTGGATTATCTACGATTCATGCGACCGATATGGATATTTTTGAAAATGGTCCCCGGTTTGTTAGTCCTTTCTTTGTTCCAAAATGTGTTGTGAACATGACGTCGGGGCAGATTTCTATTAAATACGGTTTTGGTGGTCCAAATATAGCGATGGCGACCGCATGTGCAACTGGTGCTCATTCTATTGGCGAAGCGGCGGCGATTATCGAACGTGGGGATGCCGATATTATGGTTTGTGGTGGAACCGAAGCGGCGGTTTGCAGATTGGGTATGATCGGTTTTTCGGCTATGCGTGCATTAAGCACACGTAATGATGACCCTGAACACGCATCACGTCCATGGGATGCGGGGCGTGATGGTTTCGTTATGGGCGAAGGTGCAGGTATTTTGGTATTGGAAGAATATGAACATGCGGTTAAACGTGGCGCAAAAATTTATGCGGAAGTTGCAGGTTTCGGAATGTCTGCGGATGCGCACCATATCACGGCACCGACGCCAAATGGCGAAGGTGGTAAACGCGCAATGGAAATTGCATTGAAACATGCGGGATTAAAACCATCTGATATTGATTATATCAATGCGCACGGGACATCAACCAGTTTGGGTGATGTTGGTGAATTACTTGCAGTCAAAGAATTATTTGCCGGTACAGATGTTTGTATGTCATCAACAAAATCTATGACGGGACATTTGTTGGGTGCGGCTGGCGCCATAGAGACGATATTCTGTGCATTATCAATTCGTGACAATATTGTACCACCAACGATGAATTTGGAAAACCCAATTGAAGAAGTTGGTGATTTCAATTTGGTTCCGAACAAAGCGCAATCAAGAAAAGTTGATGCCGCGCTTAACAATTCTTTCGGGTTTGGCGGGACAAATGCGTCTTTGGTTTTGAAACGCGTGAAATAAAAAATATTTCATATATTGTTTTGACAAATCAAAGTTGCTGGTGCAAAATAGGCGAAATCGGAGTATAGCTCAGCCTGGTAGAGCGCTACGTTCGGGACGTAGAGGTCGTGGGTTCGAACCCCGCTACTCCGACCAGAGATATTGTTAGCCCGCACGGTTTGGTGCGGGCTTGATTCAAAAAATACCCAAATTTATATTTTGGAACTTTTATGATATAATTCCTTTTGTTATTTAAGGAGTTTATTGTGAAAGAAACTATCGCTTTGGTTTTTTTATCTGTTTATACCGTTTTGGAATTCGTTGCTTATATTCCACAGATTGTTAAGATTTTAAAAACAAAGCGCGCAGATGATTTAAGTTTGACATCTTGGTTCGTTTGGATTACTACTGATTTATCTTATCTGGGGTATGTATTGTTGGAAACGCCGCAATTGGGTGTGATATTTATTGCTTTGTTGGATTTAGTTTTCATTTTAACCGTGTTCATGTTAACTGCATATTACCAAAAACATCATAGGCGCAGAAAACACTGTCGATAATTGGGGGGTGTCAAAAATATATTGACAATGTATGCACATTTGCTACTTTTTACGTGGATTTAATAAAGGCAAAAGGTGTTATTTTGAATCCCAATAATAATATTGTTCGCGTTGGTGTGGGGGTGTGGATTTTTAATCCATCGGACCAAGTGTTGTTGGGACAACGTTTATCAAAACATGGCAATTTGACATGGGCACCACCGGGCGGGCATTTGGAATTTGGTGAAACACCGATTAAAGCTGCCATTCGTGAAGTGCGTGAAGAAACTGGTTTAATTTTACCGGTAAATCAAATTTGTGAAATTGGATATACAAATGATATTTTTCCCGATAAACATTACATAACGATTCATTGCGGTATTGATAATTTTATAGGAAATCCGAAAATTATGGAGCCAGATAAGTGTGCTTGCTGGAAATGGTTTGATTTGAATAATTTGCCACACCCATTGTTTTTGGCGGCTGCAAATTTGTTAAAACAGAGAATATTTTTAAGATAGTGTTTATTTCCTAGGATTTTATACTTTTAGCCATCATATTTTTTTATGCTATAATCGGTTTGCAAAATAAAAAGGAGATTTTTATGAAACGGGCATTAGTGGCATATTTTTCACCAACAGGCGCGACAAAACGTATTGCGAATATGTTGGCTGAATCGATTGGTGCAAAAACTTTTGAAATTGTTCCAAAACAAATTTATACGAACGCTGATCTGGATTGGACAAATGACAACAGTCGCAGCAGTATGGAAATGAAGGATAGGGGATGTCGTCCTGAAATCGAATCGCGTGTTCGTGATTTGGCGGGATATGATGTCGTGTTTTTGGGATTTCCAATTTGGTGGTATCGCGAACCATCTATTATTGATACGTTTGTTGAAATGCATGATTTTGGTAAAAAACTGATTGTGCCATTTGCGACATCAGGTGGCAGTCCGATTGGTGATTCGTACAAAGGAATCCAAGCCTTGGCACCCAATGCCAAAGTTGAACGGGGCAAAGTATTTGAATCCGGGGTTGAAATGGATGAATTAAAAAAATGGGCCGAACGTTATCTGCGAAAATAAATTCAGATAAATATTTTTACAAAAACCGCCATGTCGGCGGTTTTTGTTTTCTTGAAAGTATGATTTATTATTGCTATAGTAAATCGACATTTAATCAAAAGATTAAAATTTATGAATATTAAAAACATTATACATTTTACAAAACGGCAATGGAAAAATATTAAGGCGTGGGTTAAATTTGCGCTGGCCATTTGCTGTGTTATTGTTTTTATTGTGTTTTATGTTTTTAATTTGTGGTCGCCGTTAAAAAATCCAGTGACTGTGATTATAAAACCGGGGGTGTCTGTGACGCGGCTGACGAATTATTTGGTTAAAAACAATGCGATTGCATCACGCGATTTGTTCATGTTTTCGGTACGGTTGAACGGTGGCAAAATTATGGCAGGTGAATATGATATTCCACGGGGTGCCGGTGTTTGGGTTATCGCCAGTATGATTACCAAGGGCCAGGTTGCAACAACAACCGTGACCATACCCGAAGGATACACAATCAAACAAATTAAAAATTTATTGATGGCGTCTTCTGCGTTATCTGGGGATGTCGATTGTAAAACTGATGCGCCTGTGTGCAATTTAAAAGAGGGCGATTTGTTCCCAGATACCTATCGTGTTGCGCGCGGGATTTCGCGTTTAGCGTTTCTGGATTTGGCACGTAAAAAAATGGTGGATATAAAAAATTCTATGGATACAGGTAAATATCCGACGCCAATTAAAAATTGGAACGAAGTTATGACATTGGCATCAATTGTTCAGAAAGAAACCCCTTTGAAAGCGGAAATGCCAATCGTGGCCAGTGTGTATTTGAATCGGTTAAATTCGAAAATGCGTCTTCAGGCCGACCCGACAATTGTTTATGTATTGACCGATGGCGAAGGTGACATGCACGGCAAAGCGTTATATTCAAAACATCTTAAAATAGATAGTCCGTATAACACATATCAAAATAATGGTTTGCCACCAACACCGATTGCCAGTGTAGGGCGTGACGCCATATATGCAGTATTGCATCCTGCGAAAACAAAGTATTTATATTTTGTAGCGGATGGGCGCGGTGGACATAAATTCACACACAGTTTTGATGAACATAAAAAAAATCATGGTGTTTGGCGCGAGATCAAGAAAGAATTGAATAAAAAATAAATCAAACGTGCGCGTATTATATCATATTTTTAATAATTTTGCAAAATATTAATTTTCTTGCATACCGGTATTTTGTATGGGAAAATATACTTAACAGGACGAAAGTTCTGTGTAAGTTTAACCAATAGGAAAGGATAAACAATGAAAAAAATTACTTTGACTTCTTTAATTGCTATGTTCGCTTTTGCAGGTGGTGCAAGTGCTGCCAATGTTATTGATGGCAACCCATTGTACATGCCAAAGAAAGGACATTTTTATAGCGTGACAGATGTAGAATCACATACCAAGATGGGAACACCATATGCATTAGGTGAAGAATTTGGTTATGGTATCACAGATAGATTGGCTGTGACGGTTGATACGGTTTTGATGGAAGACAATGCATTTGATGAATTTGCGTGGGATAATGTTGGATTACAAGTCGCTTTCCGTGCATTGGATATGAAGGGCTGGAAAGCGGACGCGGTTGTTGCATACGTTGCCGGCGCTGATGAAATAAATGGTGGTGGTTTGTATGTCCATACAAAAACACCAAAAGTAAATGATTGGTTCAAAAAAGATTTGATCGGATATACATGGACAGCGGGTGTTCGTGGTGGTTATACAGCTGCTGATTGGACAATCGCAGGTCATGCAATGTTTGATTATATGAATTCTGAATCATTTAATTGGAACGAAAAAGGTATGCATGATTGGAGATTAGGCCTGGATGCGCAATATGTAGTTACCCCGCATTTGAGTTTGTTGGCTGGTGTTGAATACACAGGCATCACAAATGACAAATATGCATATGCTAATTTGGAAGGTGGCGATGTTAAAAACGCTGGGACATGGGACGGCGAATTTGGTGTAAATTATAACATTGATACAACAAAATTCGTTGGTTTGTATGTCAATGGTTCTATGAACCACCAAGGTGGCGCAAACAACGACGAATGGAAATGGGATAGAGGATTTGGCTTTGGTGCTAGATTCGGTATCGATTTCTAATTCGTAACCTGTAAATTAAATCCGGCCAACCGGCCGGATTTTTTTGTTTTTATTCTGATTTTTCGTAATTTTTTGTTTGTCAAAAAAATTGCTTTTGAAAGTATAGATTTTTAGCGGTTTTTTAAGAAAAATTGCTATATTTTTCCTTGACAATTCGTGGGGTGGGGTTTATAGTAAATGTGCTTTCCGTGTAATCAAGGAAAGTAAAAAACACAGAAATCTGCATGTTTTGCAGGATTTATAATCGCGCAAATGCGTTGAAATAAGTCTGCCTGCGGGTTTCGTATAGTCAAAAAAGAGAATAAAAACAAAGAGATTTTGAATGCCAACAGTAAATCAACTGATTCGGAAACCACGTAGAAAGGTCGCGGTAAAATCTACAGCGCCTGATATGATGGAAAATCCTCAAAAACGCGGTGTGTGCACTCGTGTTTATACGACAACTCCAAAAAAACCTAACTCTGCTCAACGTAAAGTTGCGCGTGTGAAATTGGCCAATGGTCGCGAAGTGACTGCATATATTCCAGGCGAAGGTCACAACCTTCAGGAACATAGTGTGGTTATGATTCGTGGCGGTCGTGTAAAGGATTTGCCAGGTGTTAAATATCACATTATTCGTGGTGTTCTGGATACAAAAGGCGTCGAAAGTAGAAAACAAGGTCGTTCCTTGTACGGCGCTAAAACAAGTAAATAATAATACACATTGGAAACAAATGTGAGTAATTTGGGAAACCAAGTGAAGAAATAAAAAAGGAAAAAATATGTCAAGACGTAAGGCTGCAACGAAACGTGAAATTTTGCCAGATTCAAAATATAATAATCTGGTCGTTGCGAAATGTATTAATGTTGTTATGTGGGATGGTAAAAAAGAAGTCGCTGAAAATATTGTCTATGGCGCGATGGAAAAATTGAAATCTATTGCAAAAGATGGCAAAGATGAATTGGCGGTATTTTTGGAAGCGGTCGACGCATTAAAACCATCTGTGGAAGTTAAGGGGCGCCGTGTTGGTGGTGCAACATACCAGGTCCCAGTCGAAGTTCGCAAGGAACGTCAACAAACTTTGGCGTTGCGCTGGTTGGTTATGTTTGCGCGTAAACGTGGTGAACGCTCTATGCAGGATAGATTGTTTGCAGAATTACGTGATGCATTGAATGGCACCGGTGGCGCGTTCAAAAAGAAATTGGATACACACAGAATGGCAGAAGCGAACAAAGCGTTTGCCCACTTCCGTTGGTAATATATATAAGAATAAGGAAAAGACAATGTCTGTTGGAAAAACCGCATCTTTGGATATGTACCGCAATATTGGGATTATGGCCCATATTGACGCTGGAAAAACAACTACGTCTGAACGTATTTTGTTCTATACTGGTAAAACATATAAAATTGGTGAAGTGCACGATGGTGCTGCAACTATGGACTGGATGGTTCAAGAACAAGAACGTGGTATTACGATTACGTCTGCTGCGACAACTTGTTTCTGGCGCGATCATCGTATTAATTTGATTGATACACCGGGCCACGTTGATTTTACTATGGAAGTGGAACGTTCTTTGCGCGTTTTGGACGGTGCGGTCGCAGTGTTTGAATCTGTGTCGGGCGTGCAACCACAATCTGAAACAGTGTGGCGCCAGGCGGATCGTTATAATGTTCCACGTATTTGCTTTATTAACAAAATGGATAGAACGGGTGCAAACTTCTTCCGTTGTGTTGATATGATTCGTGAACGTTTGGGTGCAAATCCATTGGTTATTAATTTCCCAATCGGCGAAGAACAAGACTTTAAGGGTGTTGTTGACGTTGTTGAAATGAAAGGTATTATTTGGGAAGATGAAAATGGTTCACATCCAAAAACAGAACCGATTCCAGAAGATTTGAAAGAAAAAGCCGAAGAATTACACAATAAATTGATTGAAGAAGTTGTGACATTAGATGATACCATTATGGAAGAATATATGGAAGGTAAAACACCAGATGTTGCGACAATCAAAAAATTATTGCGCAAAGGGACAATTGCACAAAACTTTGTTCCTGTGTTGTGCGGAACAGCGTTCAAAAACAAAGGTGTTCAACCATTATTGGATGCGATTGTTGATTATTTGCCATCTCCGTTGGATATTCCTGCAATTAAAGGAACAAAAATGGATGGCGAAACCGAAGCGATTCGTCATGCGGATGCAAAAGAACCGTTCAGTGCATTGGCGTTCAAAGTTGCCAATGATCCGTTCGTCGGTAATTTGATGTTTATCCGTATTTATTCTGGTAAATTGCAATCCGGTTCATACATCTATAATTCTAATCGTGATAAACGTGAACGCGTTGGTCGTATGTTGTTGATGCATGCAAATGCACGTGAAGAAATCAAAGAAGCGTCTGCTGGTGATATTATCACATTGGTTGGTATGAAAGAAACAATCACTGGGGATACATTGTGCGATGAAGCAAATCCAATTATTTTGGAATCTATTCACGTTCCAGAACCGGTTATGTCTATCGCGGTTGAACCAAAAACCAAAGCGGACATTGAAAAGATGTCTTTGGGTTTACAAGCGTTGGCCAAAGAAGATCCATCTTTCCGCGTATCTGTAGACGAAGAATCTGGTCAAACAATTTTGGCGGGTGTCGGTGAATTGCATTTGGAAATTTTGGTCGACAGATTATTGCGTGAATTCAAAGTCGACGTCAGTGTTGGCGAACCACGTATTGCATATCGTGAAACATTCCGTAAACCTGTGTTGGAAGAATACACACATAAAAAACAGTCTGGTGGTTCGGGTCAATACGCCCAGGTGAAAATCCAATTTGAACCATTGGAACCAGGTTCGGGTTATGAATTTGAAAACAAGATTGTTGGTGGTGCGATTCCAAAAGAATACATCCCAGGTGTTGAAAAAGGTTTGAAGATAGCACAACAAACAGGTGTTTTGATTGGCTATCCAACAGTGGATTTCAAAGCCACATTAGTAGATGGTAAATATCACGAAGTTGACTCTAATGTGTTGTGCTTTGAAATTGCGGCGCGTGCTTGCTTCCGCGAAGCGATGAAGAAAGCATCACCGAAATTATTGGAAC
>Ga0310786_10003714_pt1 | contig 21937 bp, 9 predicted proteins | sample AusTroGonzalo_MG_FD_203881 | JGI IMG/M metagenome (GOLD analysis project Ga0310786, IMG submission 203881) | Bovine rumen microbial communities from tropical cattle in Woodstock, Queensland, Australia - Gonzalo_03 (v2) (version 2) | ecosystem: Host-associated > Mammals > Digestive system >...
TCCACGGAGTCATAGACACTTGCAGCCGTTTCACGACGCATACACTTACCCTCTTCAGGGGGATTACCACTGACGTTCGACAGCAGCTCCACCAGATAGGCGTTGTTAACCATCGAGTTGTTCAGCAACAGTTTCTTCTGTGCCAGAGTGAGCTGGTCGTAGCTCTTGACGCCCCACTGGTTGTCCTTGTACCACTCGGTGTAAGCCGAGTCGTTGGCAACAAACAGCGTCTTGGAACCCGTGTGGCTCAACACCTCATGCATTCCCAAGTCGTCGATGAGTCGCAACACCGTCGTGTAGTTGCCGTCATCCTGCAGACGCTCGTAAATCGAGTTTCCCAGCCACGAAGGCTGGCCTGTCAGCAGGATATCGTCATCCTTACACGACTGTAGGACCCAGGCACCCATCAGCAAGCCGCAAGCGGCGATAGCCACTCGACGTCCTTGTCTTACGAATTGTCTCTGTTTCATACGTTTTAGGTTTTTGTTTATTTGTTGATATTTTGAAATTTTTTGAATTTTCTCTTCCGGTGGCCAAACTGTCTTTGAAAAGCAGTCCAGCAGGTATTGTTCGTGTCTTTATTTGGCAAAGATTAGTAAAACAAAGGAACCGGAGACGGGTTTTTACCCCGCTCCAGTCCCTTATTTAGGTTTATCGGCTAATTGTTTTCAATTTTATTGTTATCAATTATTTTACCTTTTTAATCACTCTGACGCTACCGTCATTCATGGTCTGTTTCACGATGACCAGTCCGCGTGCGCTCTTCAGTCGTGAACCGCTCAGTGAGAAGTACTCGGTCTTCACCACACGGGTACCTGTAGCGGCAATGACGCCAAGCGATGGCTCCAGTTCACTGTTAGCACCGTAGTAGGTCAGCTGCCAGTTGGTCCAGAGGGTCCAGTCCCAATCAAGCTTCTGTTCCTTCTTAACACCGATGCGGGCCTTACCGTCTTCACCGACCGTGAAGATCACCTCGTTGCCAGTGTAGTTGTAGGCGGGATCGGTCTTCAGGAATGCCTGCTCGGCCTGCTCCATGTTGTCGGGAACAATGAAGTGCTGAACCACTGTGTCGGGCTCCCATGTGATGGTATCGGTCTTCGTTGCAGCCCATCCACCAGGAATAGCTTCGCCGGCAGCCATCTCAACAGCCTCCGTGCAGAGACGTTTCAGAGGAGCAGAGAAGGTGTTGTCACCAGACTTTGCATAGAGCAATGCGTAATTGTAAGCCTCGGGATCCTTCAGCCAGTTGTTGTAGTCAATAGCACCAACCTTGTCACCAGCGCGGTAGAAGCCCTGGACAGTCACCTTATAGGTACCAGGCATCAGATTCTCCAGATCCTGATAGTAGTCGAAGTTCTTGTTGAACATCTCAGCCTCATGGAAGCTCACTGCAGCCTCATCACCGCTCCAGCCGTCTTTCTTGTTTTCAGCGTACTTCGGGTTGGTAATAAGAGAAGTGACAGGAACAGGATTAGCATCAGAAGCCTCTGCCATGCCAGCAGGAATCTTCAGCTTGGCGTTCATCTCCTCAATCTTCTTCAGATACTCATTGGCCTGAGCGTCAGACAAGGTACCGGCCTCAATAAGATCAGAAATCTCGTCACCCAGAATGTAGGCGGCATCGACTGTGGCATCGTCGGTCACACCGGTCTGAGCTGCTGCGAGATTCTGCATTGCAGAGATTTCGCTCTTAAGTTCTGCAAAGAGAGCGATGGAAGCATCGACATCAACACCCACCAGAGCGGAAGCAGCATCGAACATGGCCTTACCGTCCTCACTATTCAGAAGAGCTTCAGCAGCCTCAAGTTTCTCGAGAATTTCTGCGCGCAGGTCACTGCCAAAGCCCTTGTCAAGATTATTGTGAGCAGCTGCGATAGCCTCTTCAAGGACAGGTTTCACATATTTGACGTCGAAGCCGCGATAGGTCAGCGTGAAGTTGTCCCAGATAACCCAGCTATCATTGAGCTGAGAGGTATTACCCTTCACACCAATCCTCAGCGTATCACCCTTCTGGGCCAGCAGGCTTGATGCGCTCTGAGTATACATTCCAGCACTGAAAGCAATAGCAGCACCAGTCATTCCATTGGGATAATGCAAGTTTTCAGATTCAATGAACTGAGTCGTATTTCCTCCGAAGATATACTGTCCGTCAGAATTTGTCTTGGGCTCCTTGTTCTCATCCTTATCGGCAATCGACACATAGAACTCCTGATCCTGACCGGGTTCCTCATAGACGTTCTTGAACGGAGTCTTAACATCGTTCATATAAACGAATACCGGTGCACCACCATCCTTGACGTATTCAACCTCCTGCTCCTTATAAGCTTGGTAGGCTTCGTTTCCACGGCCATAGCGATAGAATCCCTGAACAGAGATTTCGTAGACGCCGACAGGAGCGTTCGTGACTTCCTGATAGAGATCAAAGTTGCCTCCCGTTGTTGCCCAAGCCTCAGCAGTCTGGTTGTCGGCAGTACCGCCGAGGACAGGCATCGAACGGCCGTCAGCACACTTGACATTTTCCCAACCGGTCCAGCCTTCCTTCTTCAGTTCAAACTTCGGGTTGGTGAGGAACTTATCAGTCACATCCGCACCCGGCTCAATCTGGTTCTTATAGGCATTCTTTACATCGTCAATTAGCCCCTGTAGTTTCTCAATCTCAGCTTGCAGGGCTGCGTTGTCAAGATTATGTGCCTCCTGAATAGCTTTGTACTCTGATTCATCACCATCTGGATCAGCATAGTCAAGCAACGGATCAATCTCGTCGAACTTCAGATAAGTCTCGTCAACAATTATTACCTGAGCTTCGGCCAGCTTAGCTTCCCACTGCGGCCAAAGGGCAGCACTCTTCACGATGGCAGCCTGAGCGGCTTTCAGATTTGCGATATATGCTTCGGCACTGGCGGCATCCGTACCTGTAGGATTATTCTTCAGTTCGTTATAGGCATCGACATAAGACTTTGTAGCGATTGTGTCGTCCGATAAAGGATAGTTCTTAGCAACGGTCTTGGCATAGCCCAGATAACGGTCTTCGCCAGCACCACAGAAGATGATAGAGAAGTCATCGAAGATAGACCAAGCATCATAATCTGTCGCACTCTTCTTCACACCAATACGAACAGCCACATCAGTTCCGGCGACTTCAACAGGAACAATGTTATTATAGAGATTATCTGTATGGAAGTATTGATCGGCGTCAGCCATCGAATTAGGAATCCAGTAACCATTCGACTCCATAGCCTTGCCGTGAGCAGGCTTAGTAGTAGGAGCGCCGTCGAAGATGTTTAAAATCTTAGTCTCTGTAGTTTGTCCGTTGACGGTTACATAGAACTTAGACAAGCGGGCATCGTCAGAATCCTCAGACCAACGTTTGTAAGAATCGTCGGCCCCGCCGGCACGATAGAAGCTCTTCACACCGAAGAGGTACAGGCCGGGATACTTTACCGTAATATCCTGATTGATGTCAAAACCGCTCTTTCCAAAGACCTCTGCGTTGGTAGATACAGTACCACCGGAACCAAACTTACCGTTGTCGGTAGACCAACCAGTGAAATCATCGATTGTGTCGAACGTACCATTCGTTATCCACGAGGAGGCATACTGCGGATTCTGACCGGTAGCATTGGCGATGTTGTCAACCATAGCATTATTTAGAGCATCAGTAGCTGCGTTGAGCTGCTCTACGGTAGAGTTCTCATTGTTGTATACGGTCACGGCTGCACTAATATCCAAACCGGCGAACTCAGCTTTCTCGACGGCTTCCTTCAAAGCTTTAGCCGGTTCATAGGTGCTCCAGGCCTTCACCTCGTAGAACTCCCAGTCAATCCAACCACTCTCCATGAACGGAGAAAGAGGATAAGTGTTCTCCAAGTTGATATTACGCTCAGTTGCCGTGTTGTGGGTGTGATCTTCAGCCACTTCCGGATCACGGCCTACAAAGCCAGGGTTGCTGGTAGGCGTAAAATCAGGATTCGAGGGCGATGCCTGAAGGCGATACACGTTGTTTCCCTGATCCACCACCTGCCAGTAGAAGTTCTTCTGTTGGTTCAAGTCCACGAACATCGATGTCTGAGAGTCAAAGAATGCCTTCTTCCATGCTTTGTTGTAGATACAGTAATTCTCGAGATAGAGGGTCTGATCCTCAAGTGTCTTACCTTCGGGAAGTGTGAACTTCACCAGAATAGGCAGGTCACTCACTGAAGCGCGGGTACCCCAGTTGTTTCCCTGAGAGAAATACTGCTGTGCACCTTTGTTGTAGAGCACGTAGTACTTGCCTACCTCAAACTTGGCGGCGACCTTCTCGATAGCAGCGAGAGCGTCGGCATCAATGACCGGCGACGGCGCCTTGCGCTCGATCAAGTCAGCAGCTTGTACGCTGAGACCTACAAGCCACAGAGCGCTCAAAACGAGTAGTTTTGTTAATTTCATAAGTTTTAGTTTTTAGATAAATAATTAGTGTATGTTGTTAGTAATGGAATTCCCACACTATACGATAGACACACTGAAATCTTAACTTTTTGTTATAACAACTTTGGATTTTGGCGCAAAGATACTAATATTTTTTGATACGCCAACACTTTTTTCCAAAAATTTTCAGTCAAAGTGTAAAATTAACACCCAACCACTCGTAAACGTTTACGTAAAGACAAGAAAAGTGATGCTTTCGCGCGCGCGAAAATAGAGTTCTCTTATGCGGAAAAGATCCTACCTATCCTACCTATCTTACAGTTATACCTAAAAACGGGACATGCAGATAGGTAGGATAGGTAGGTTGTTTTTTTGTTTAGCTATATATATATGCAAGCCGGTCGGAGTTATTCGTTTGTCCCACGGTATGGGACATTTCAAAAAGGTAAGCTTTAGCGGCGAAAAGGTCACCTTTAGCAGCGAAAAGCTTACCTTTAGCGGTGAGAAGGTAAGCTTTAGACGGCTAAAGGTAAGCTTTAGAACTGCAGGACGAGCGACTGGCGGGGGCGGAGCTCGAGGTCGCTTGACAGGTCGACATAGCGGCCAGTCAGTATGTCCTTAGCGCGCGTGGCAGTGCCCACGACCTCACGGTAGCGGTTCACCTCCATCGTGGCGGCCTTCGTCGTGCCGTTGAGCACCGTCATCACGGTCTTCCCGTCCAGCTGGCGGGCGATAACGTAGACGCCCTTGTACGGTATGAACTGCTTCATCGTGCCGCGGCTGATGACGGGGTTGCCCTGACGCCAGTGCAGCAGGCGGCTGAGCCACTGGAACATCTGCTGCTCCTGACGGGTGCGGCCCTCACGGGTGAAGGCGTCACGGCTGTCGCCGGGGAAGCCGCCGGGGAAGTCCTTACGGACATTGCCGTCGGTGACGGCCTTCGTGCCGTTCATCATAATCTCCGTGCCGTAGTACAGCTGCGGTATACGGCGCACGGTGAGCAGCAGCGCCAGCGCCTGCTTCAGCATCAGCGAGTCGTGACCCTCACCGAGGAAGCGGTCGGTATCGTGGTTGTCGATGAACGCCATGACACTCGACGGGTTCGGGTAGAGGTAGTCGTAGACGAAGGAGTTGTAGAGCCGGTTCAGTCCCTGCCACCAGTCATCGGTCTCCTCGACCTTGGCCTGGTTGATCTTGTCGTAGAACGAGAAGTCCATGACGGTTTTAAGATAGGACCTGCCTATCGGGTGGGCGGGGGTACGGGGGTGCGGGGGTGCGAGAATACCCTCACCACTTTCACTCTCCTCGGGCCCCCGAGCCCCCGAGCCCCCGAGCCCCCGAGTAGAGGGATTATCCTGCCACGCCGCCGTGTACGCAGGCTCGGTGACCCACGTCTCGCCGACGGTATTGAAGTTCGGATACTCGTCGTTGAGCTCACGCATCCACTGGGCCATGGCGTCGGCATAGGCGTAGGGATAGGTGTCCATGCGGATGCCGTCGATGCCGACGGTTTCTATCCACCAGAAGGAGTTTTGGATGAGGTAGCGCATGAGGTGCGGGTTACGCTGGTTCAGGTCGGGCATAGTGGGCACGAACCACCCCTCGACGGTCTCCTTGAGGTCTACCTTCGAGGCGTAGGGGTCCATGACGGGGGTGAGCTTGTAGGAGGTCTGGAGGAAATCAGTACCCTCGGGATTACTGCTGCCACTCGACTGCTTTAGCCAGTCGGACAAGTTGAACCAGTCCTTCGACGGCTGGTCGGCCACCCACGGGTGGTCGAAGCCGCAGTGGTTGAAGATCATGTCCATGACCACTTTCAGCCCGCGGGCGTGGGCCTCGTCACAGAGGCGGCGGTAGTCGGCATTCGTGCCGAAGCGCGGGTCCACACGGTAGTAGTCGGTGGTGGCATAGCCGTGATAGGTTGAGAAGCCCCGCTCGTCGTCGGGCGAGTCGTTCTCGAGCACAGGCGTCAGCCACAGTGCCGTCACGCCAAGGTCACAGAAGTAGTCCAGATGCTGGCGGATGCCCTCCAGGTCGCCGCCGTGGCGCAGACTGGGCTGCGAACGGTCCTCACGGTAGACGTTCCTGATCTGACGGCGCTTACCCTTGGTCATCACGGCCGACGTGGGGTGGTCGGGACCCTGCGCGAAACGGTCGGGCATGAGCATATAGAGCACATCGCCGATGTCGAAACCGTGGCGCTCGACACCGCTCATCTCACGCTGTTTCAGCTCGTACTTTACTTTGGATTTGCCGAAGGAGAGCGTCATCGTGCCGGGCTTCGCCTCGCTGAGGTCGAGGTAGACCAGCAGGTAGTTCGGCGAGTCGAGGTGTACCACACTGTCAACGGTGACACCCGGATAGTCCGTCGTCACACGGTCGACGGTGCCGATGCCCTTTCCGTAGACCATCAGCTGCAGCGACGGGTTCTTCATGCCCACAAACCAGTCAGTGGGGTCAATGCGGTCAATTACGGGGTTCTTTGCTGCGCTCATTGTCATTGACAAGGCTAGAAAGGCCATTAATAATAACTTCTGTTTCATTATTCTTGGTTCTTGGGTTGTTGTCTGCGGCGGCGTCGCTGCCCTCAGCAATCAGGCGTGCCAGCTCGTTCATCTCCATGCACATCTGCCGTGTCAGCGTCACCTTCCGATTCTGATGTTCATAGAGAGAGACAATCAGCAGGCGCCCTTCGGCGCACGCATCGAAAAAGGCACCACCAGGTTTGGTGTATAAGCCGAGGCCATTGGCGGTAATGAGAATCAGCGGCAGTCCAGCATCAAAAGCTGCGCGCATGGAGCGCTTCTCACCCTCGCTGATAGAGGGGGAGACAAGCACCGCACCGCCACGGGCAGCCGCCATATTCTCGGCGACGGCCTTCTGGATATCGTCCTCATACAGATGGGTAGAGTGTTGTACCTGTCGCCGCTGGGGGTACTCAAGGAGGAAACAGTTGCCGACGGCGGTACAGTCAAAACGGCCGATGCGTACACCGAAGTGAACACGGAACAGCTCCGGATGCTGTCGGCGAAGGAACAGGCGGCGAGGGTTGTCGGCGACATACTGCCGCCAGCGCTCCAGCTCCCCCTCATTGCTTAGGACGTGGTCGTTATAGCCAGGACTCCACAGGAGGCCGTGGTGGCGGTTCTCGTGGCTGCGGTCCCTCTTTCGCTGCGGCGACGCCGCAGCACAGCCAACGGCAGCGGCAGCACTGGTGGCGGCAACACTGGTGGCGGGTTGGCTATGCGGCGGCGCTGCCGCCGCGGCTCCATAGAGTTCCCTATAGGCGCGGTTCGTCCCGGCCTTGAAGCCGCTGATGATGGTGCCCAGATGCTGGTTCATCGCCGCACGGACGAAGAGGATCCCATGCACATGGTCGGGCATCAACTGGAAGGCGATGACCGCCACTTCCGGGTGGTGAGCAGTGACGGCGTACCACTCCTCCTGCACGCGCCGTCCTAAGGGCGAGGGCAACACTTGTGCGCTGCAGCCCTCCGGGCCGGTGCCGGTTATCGTCCCTTTCAAGGTACCGAGCAGGGGCTGGCGTCTCTCCACTGTCATGGTGATGAGGTACATCCGCCGCGACGAGTAGTCGTGGCCTATACGACGGCGGTGCATCGACGGTTTTGTCGGTCCAGCGTATCGTTTTCTGCGGGCGTACTCCTCCTCGGTCATCTTCTAATCGTAAAGGATAAGGGCTGACTGGGCTTCTACCGTCACCACCGAGCCACTGACCTCGCCTACTCCCTCTTCGTTGATGGCGCCGTTGCGGCAGACGATGATGTAGGAGCCTTCGGGAATAGGCATCTCGACGGCTGTGGCATTGGCGTTCAGGATGACGATGATGTCACGCCACGGGTCACCGCCGGCATTGTCCTTCAGACGGAAGGCGACGACGGAGCCTGCGGGGACGGTCTCAGGACAAGGCAGGAACTCCAGGTGGCGGCGCACGAGGTCGGCAGAGCCGAGGCGGAAGGCCGGATGGTGCTTCCTTAAGGCTATAAGGCGGCTGAAGTATTCGTAGACCTGCGGATAGAGTTCCTTGTTTTTCCAGTCGAGCCGGTTGATGCTGTCGGGCGAGTTGTAGGAGTTGTGGACGCCCAGCTTCGTGCGCAACAGCTCCTCGCCACTGAGCATGAACGGTACGCCCTGCGACGTGAAGACGGCGGTATGGGCCAGCAGATGCAGGCGGATGAGGGCGCCGATAGCAGCAGCGGCGACGCCGCTGCTGAGCGAACGTGAGGAGGAGGCAAGGCCAGGGACACTGACACCGCTGCTAAGCGGACGGGCGGCGGGGGCAAGGCCGGGGATACTGGCGCACAGACGGTCGGTAAGGCACATATCGTCGTGGCAGGAGACGTAGCTCATCATCTGCGTCGGCTCTGCTGCCCACGGTTCCTTTGAGTAGTTCACCCGCGTCATGTCCACTTGCGGGTGGCTAATACAGCCAGCGATGCCGAACTTAACGCTCTCCTCACAGTCGGGGACTCCACCCAGCCAGCCGGCCTTCGTATCGTCGCTGAACGGACCACGCAGGCCGTCACGGATCTCGTCCGAGAAGGCTGCGATACGCGGCATCTGCGCCACATTGGCCTTCACGCCCAACTGTTCCGTCGGCAGGGCACACGCTCCGGCACTCCACCCCTCGCCGTAGATGAAGATGGAGGGGTCTATCTCGTCGACAGCCTTGCGGATCTCGTTCATCGTCATGATGTCGTGACAGCCCATCAGATCGAAGCGGAAACCGTCGATGTGGTACTCGTTGATCCAGTACTTCACCGACTCAATCATGAAGCATCGCATCATCGGCCGCTCCGAGGCCGTCTCGTTGCCGCAGCCAGAGCCGTTGCTTCCCACTCTATAGTAGTAGTCGGGATAGGTCCGCTGGAAGTTGGAGTGGTCGATGTCGAAGGTATGGTTATAGACCACGTCGAGGATAACGCGGATACCGGCACGGTGGAGGGCCTGCACCATCTGCTTGAACTCTCGGACACGGCAGAGGGGGTCAGTGGGATCGGTGGAATAGCTGCCCTCGGGGACGTTATAGTTGACAGGATCATAGCCCCAGTTGTACTGAGGCTCGTCGAGACGGGTCTCGTCAACTGACCCGTAGTCGTAGCTCGGCAGGATATGGACGGCGTTGACACCCAGCTGCTGCAGGTGGTCGATGGCCCACGGCTCCGTCAGCGCGAGGAACTTTCCCGGATGGCTGGCATCGGGACGGGCGATGGAGAAGTCGCGGTGGTGCATCTCGTAGACGATGAGGTCGGCAGGCGACACCACGCTGGGACGGCGGTCGGCCTCCCACCCATCGGGGTTACTATCCCTCATGTCGACAACAACACCTTTCTGGCCATTCACCGTCACCGCCTTGGCAAAGACACCCGGCGAGGCCTGGCCGTTAACGACGAACTCATAGGTCTTGCCCTTATGGTCGCCCTGTGCCGTGACAGTCCAGATACTGTCGGCACCGAATGCCATGGGCAGGCTGTCGGTGCCCAAGCGGACGAAGCAGTCGGCATCGGCAGGGGCAAAGAGACGGAACACCGTCTGCTCCGGCGAGTAGGTCATCTCGTCAAAAAGGAACGTCTCCTGGGAGGGGTTGCAGGCGAGGACCAGTGCAGACATGGCGCAGAGGATGGTTTTCTTCATAGTTTACTGAGCTATTATGGACATGGCGAAACCGCCGCCGGGGGCTTCCTTGATCTTCAGCGTCTGTCCAGCTTTGACGGTCTTGCGGGTGATGACATAGGCTTGCGGGTTCGTCTCGTAATGAGCATTCTTGGCATCGGCATAGATGGTACAGTCGTACTTACGACCTTTGTCCAGGAAGTCAAGCTTGATGACAGAAGTATGGCCGTTCTCGTCGCACTTGCCGCCGACAAACCAGTTGTCAGTACCCTTGGCCTTGCGGGCCACGGTGATGTAGTCGGCGGGCTCGGCCTCGAGGTAGCGGCTGTCGTCCCAGTCGCAGGCCACGTCACGAATGAACTGGAAGGCATCGTCGAAACGTTCGTAGTGCTCGGGCAGATCGGCAGCCATCTGCAGCGGCGAGTACATCGTCACATAGAGGGCCAGCGTTCCGGCGATGGTGATGCGTGCCCACGACGGGTTGTCGCTCCACTCCGAGAGCTTCGTAACGAAGATGCCGGGCGTGAAGTCCATCGGGCCGCCCTGCAGACGGGTGAAGGGCAGGATACAGGTATGGTCGGGACGCGAACCGCCAAAGGCTTCGTACTCCGTGCCACGGGCACTCTCGTTGCCGACGAGGTTCGGATAGGTACGGCAGAGGCCCGTCGGACGCGTCGCCTCGTGGGCGTTGACCATGATATGATGCTTCGCTGCCTCCTTGACGACATAGAGGTAGTGGTTGTTCATCGACTGCGAGTAGTGATGGTCGCCACGCGGGATGATGTCACCCACATAGCCGGTCTTCACGGCATCGTAGCCGTATTGGTTCATCAGCTGGAACGCCTTCTCCATGTGGCGCTCGTAGTTCTGTGTCGAGCTGGAGGTCTCGTGGTGCATCAGCAGCTTCACGCCCTTCGAGTGGGCGTAGTCGTTGAGCATCTTCAGGTCGAAATCAGGATAGGGGGTCACGAAGTCGAAGACATCACGCTTCCAGAGGTTCGCCCAGTCCTCCCAGCCGACGTTCCAGCCCTCGACGAGCACCTCGTCGAGACCATTCTTCGCGGCAAAATCGATGTAGCGCTTCACCTTCTCGTTGTTGGCGGCGTGGCGGCCGTTGGGTTTCACCTTCGTCCAGTCTATCTGGTCGAGCTTGATACTGGGGAACTCATCGGTGTAGTTCCATGACGACTTGCCGACAATCATCTCCCACCACACGCCGCAGTACTTCGTCGGGTGGATCCAGCTCACGTCGTCGAGGGCACAGGGCTCGTTGAGGTTCAGGATGAGGTTCGACGACAGCATGTCGCAGGCGTCATCGCTGACCATCACCGTGCGCCAAGGCGTCTCGCAGGGCGTCTGCATGGCACCCTTCAGGCCTGTGGCATCGGGGGTGAGGTGGCTGACGAAGGTAAAGGGCTTCGGCAGGGCCGCAGCAAAGCCGGCAGGGGATGCCGCAGTATAGCGGGCAGAGGGCATGGGATTGGGGGTATAGGCATTGCTGCCGCCGCCGAGAATCCCTGTGAGGGACTTTGTCTCACCATCGACCAACTCCAGGTGCATTGTGGCGTAGTCGGCACACGCTGCCTCATGGATATTAATGTAAAGGCCATCTTGGCTCTTCATCTGGAGTGACGTCTGCACACCGGTCGGCGAGAAGACGGCTACGGACGAGTTCGTCCAGTTGACAGCCTGCTGCATACGGTCTCGAATCTCGCTGAGGCGCGTCTGCTGTGTCTCCTGCTCCTGGGTATCGTAGTCGCCAGGGAGCCACCACGCCGTATGGTCGCCAGCCATGGCGAATTCCGAACGCTCCTCCTGGATAAGAAAATAGTTCAGCTCCTTCTGCTGCGGGAACTCGTAGCGGAAGCCGATGCCATCGTCATAGACGCGGAAGCGGATGATAATCTCCCGTTGGGTTTGGAGCTGCCACAAGGTGGCAGCATAGTCGACGTAGTGGTTGCGGATATCTCGGGTCTCGCCCCAGACGGGCTGCCACGTCTCGTCGAACTCACGGGTCTGCTCGCTCTTAATGGAAAAGCCGTCCATGAGGTCGGTCTCCTCCATACCTTTCGAGGCGTGCTTGTCCTGTGCCAGTTCCAGACCGAGGTGTGAGGGAAGTACCACGGGGCGTCCCTTATACGACATCTCGTACACCGGCCGTCCGTCCCCGTCAACGGAGAACGACAACACGATATTGCCATTGGGTGACTTCACTTCGGCTGCGCCAATGCACAATGCATAATGCATAATGCACAATAGGGCTACGCAGAATCTTGACTTTAATTTTTTCATTTATAATTATGAATTATGCATTAAGAATTATGCATTACTTACGTCCGCTTTGTGTGATGAGTGTGCTTATCTCGTAGTTCAGGGCATCAGCCTGCAGCAGCTGCTCGATAGTCAGGTGCATACGGTAACGCCAGTAGTGACGAGGGTTGGCCGGGATGTTGATGCGCTCGGCACCAGCATCGGGCAGGCGTAGTTCCTCGTCGATACTGAGCCAGTCCTGTAACGACAGTAGACAGAGCATCGAGGGACAGGTCAGGTGACGGCTGACAATGTCCTTGGCAAGCCAGCCCGGCAGCGGGTGAGGGGCATTGCCGCTGCGACGCAGGATGGTCATGAAGTAGTCCTGCGTGCGTTCCTCGTCCTCGTCCCACCACTGACGGAGTGTCGGCATGTCGTGGGTAGAGATGGTTGCGACAGAGCGATAGGGATTGTGGCTCAGACGGCCAAAGCGGTACTTCGACTCCTTCGGCATTGACTGTATCTCCAGCGACAGGATGCGCAGTTCGTTCATCACCCAAGGGACGCAGTCGGGTACCATGCCGAGGTCCTCGGCACAGACAAGCATACGCGTGGCCTGCGTCAGCCGCGGCAGCTTCTTCATCGCCTCCTGGTACCAGAACTGGTTGTTGCGCTGATAGAAGTAATCGTTGTAAAGATGGTTGAAGCAGTCTTTCTGCTCCTCCGACAGCTCTTCGTAGACAGGCTGGTACTGCACGGCGATGCGCGGATGCCAGCGGTCGCTACGCTTATGGTCGACGAGGAACAGACGCTCATTGAAACGGACGCCATAGCCTTCTATCTCATCGAGGCTCAAGCCCAGAGCGGGTGCGAACTGCCCCATGAGTCCTGACTTCTCAGGCACAGGAATCTCCCAGATACGGAAGAAGCCAAGGACATGGTCGATACGGTAGGCATCGAAATACTGCGCCATCTTACGGAAACGGCGCACCCACCACTGGCAGCCGTCCTTGAGCATCTCATCCCAGTTGTAGGTTGGGAAGCCCCAGTTCTGGCCGTCGGCAGAGAACGGATCGGGCGGCGCACCGGCCTGACCGTTGAGGTTAAAGTAGCGCGGTTCGACCCACGCCTCAACGCCATCGCGCGAGATGCCGATGGGAATGTCTCCTTTTAATATCACGCGATGCGCACGCGCATACGCGTGAGCCTCACTCATCTGACGATCCAGATGGTACTGAACGAAGAACCAGAAATCGTCTGGCTTGGTCTTCGCTGCCTCTGCCGGCCACGTCGTGAACTCCGCCGTACCGTACTTGTCGCGGTTCACACAGAAACGGGCATAGGGCTCCAGCCACTCCTTGTTGTCGGCAACAAACTGCTTATAGGCAGCGCTACGCTTGGTCTTCGTGCCCTCCTGGCTATAGATAGCCTGGAGGTACTCCATCTTCGCAGCGAACATTCGCTCATAGTCAATCTGCGATAGGGCGTTCAGCTCCTGACGCAGCTGTTCGAAACGCTGACGCGTCGCCTCGTCCTTCAACGGCGGAAGCTGACGCAGGTCACAGTACTGCGGGTGGAGGGCATAGATGCTGATGCTGTTGTAGGGATAGGAGTCCTGCCACGTGCCCGTCATATTCGTATCGTTGATGGGCAACACCTGCAGGACACGCTGGTTGGTCTTGTCACACCAGTCGACCATCTTCTTCAGATCGCCGAAATCACCCACGCCGAAGCTTCCCTCGGAACGCAGCGAGAAGACAGGGATGACAGTACCGGCACCCTTCCACGGATAGACGGGGAAGAAAGCCTGCGGCAACTCGTAGATGACCACCTCGTCCTCGGCCATGTCGGGCAGGGCGATGGTGCGGTTCATACCGTTCTCCCATATCGGAGTAACGTTGCCCTTATCGTTGAGTACCAAAAACTTGAACTCAAAGGTCTGGGGCAGTATGTCGGCATCGAGCGAGATAACCCACTCGTTACAGTCGTGCTCGGTCATTGCCATGGCTTTGTCAACTTCCCAGTTGCCCAGACTATGACCACCACCGACGATTGCCAGCCGCTCGTCGCTGCCCAGCTGCGGGGCACGCACCTTCAGGCGCACCGTCCTCTGGTATTCCGACATGGTGCTCAGCTGGCGCTCTCGTTTGTTGACACAGTCCGTAAAGGCGGACGAGTACATATAGGAGTCTTCAGGGACATCAAGCCAGTGGTCGTAGACGGTATAGCGAGCCCCCTTCACGGCGGCAAACTCAAGACGGTGGGGCTCAACGAGCCACTCATGGCGGGCGAGCTTGCCATCGCGAAGCACGGTGTAGTAGTAGTCAAGATACGTGCCAGCCTTAACAGTCTTAGACAACTCGCAGCGCCAGTTCTTTCCATCAAGCGTACCCATCTTATGCTGCTCAGCCTTTCCCTCCTCTTTCAGAACATTCAGCACCAGCTCCTCACCAAAGGTGGTCTGATACTCAAGATTGAATTGTATTTTCATAGTAGTGTTGTATTATATTATGCAAACGTTTACATTATTTCTTATCATTGATGGCAAAGACACAAGCAGCACCAATCAGGAAGAAGATACCTGAAACAATCATCATCGTCGACTGGTGATGACCTACCACCGAGAGAATGGCACCGCCACATAGGGCGGCAACAATCTGTGGTATGCAGATGGTTCCGTTGAAAAGACCCAGATACGCCCCCATATGACCATAGCCCTGCAGGGCATTGGTGACAAGCGTAAACGGCATTGCCAGCATGGCGGCCCAACCACAGCCGATGAGCAGGAACGGCAGAATCTGTCCATACTTATCGGAGATAAAAGGAATAAGTGCGAAACCGATTCCGGCGAGCACCAGACTGACACTATAGGCAAGCTTCACATTCCTGAAACGGGGCAGCAGCGTGGCCCACACCACTGAACCCATCGCCTGAATGGCGTAGAGGACACCTGTCCAGTTGCCAGCATCCTGATAGGCTTCAGAGGCAGCATCAGTGGTTCCCCATACGGTCTCGGAAACAGCATCGACGACATAGGTCCACATATAAAGCATACCGGCCCAGCAGAAGAACTGTACCAAACCTACCTTCCAAAAGGCGGAAGGGGCGTTCTTCAGTAAGCTGAACCAATTGGCCTTTGTCTCGTTCTCCTCACTGACGGGATTATACTCGCGATACTCCTGGGGGGGCCATTCCCTCACTTTCAACGTGGTATAGATGACACAGACGATAAGGATGGCTGCACCGATATAGAATGACCAGATGACCGTGTCGGGGACAACACCCTCGGCAGCTACATTACTCAGTCCGATGGCAGCAAAGAGGTAAGGGAAGAGGAAACCCACGACAGAACCGGCATTACAAAGAAACGACTGGATACTATAGGCCTTTGCCTTCTGTTTCTCATTGACCATGTCGCCGACAAGCATCTTAAATGGCTGCATGGCCATGTTAATACTCGTGTCGAGCAACATGAGCGCAAAGAGTCCGAAGATGAGAGCCGTAGAGACGGCCATGCCGAACGAGCCGGCATTAGGCAGCAGACACATCACGGCAACGGCAGCGGCAGCACCTACAAAGAGATAGGGGATACGGCGGCCATAGCGCGTCCATGTCTTGTCGCTGAGTGTGCCCACAATCGGCTGTACGAGAATTCCCATTAGTGGCGGGAGAATCCAGAAAAACGACAACTGATGAGGATCGGCACCCAGGGTACGGAAGATACGAGATATATTACCACTCTGCAAGGCATACGCTATCTGTACACCGAAAAAGCCGAAACTCAGATTCCAGAGTTTCCAAAACGACAAGTCAGGTTTCTGTTTCATATGAATACAACTATTTATTTTTGCTTAAACAACCATTAATAACTACCGAGTCGTGCCACGGATGACGAGGCGGGTACGGACGACGCGTTTCTCAATGCTGTCCATGGGCAGATGACCCTCCATCTTGTCGATGAGTATCTCTGCAGCCTCCTCCCCCACTCGCTTGCCACGCTGTTCGACGGTGGTCAGCATGGGTTCGCAGGCCACTGCACGCTGGCCGTTGGTAAACCCACAGATGCTGATGTCCTCGGGCACCCTGAGTCCCATTCGCTTGACGGTGTAGAGGATACCAATGGCCGTATCGTCGTTGACGGCGAAGAAGGCATCGGGATAGTAGTCGCCGTCAAAGAGGTCGGGCGTTATCAGCTCGGCATCTTGACGGTTGTCACAGACACGTATCAGACGCTCGTCGACAGGCAGCTTATGCTTCAGCAACGCATCACGATAGCCGTTGTAGCGGTTCTTCGAGATCTCCAGCTGCATCGGTCCGCCATAATAGGCAATACGCCGGCAGCCAGTCTCTATGAGATAGCTGACGGCATTGAAAGCTCCCATATAGTCGTCGACGACAACACGGCTGGTGTCGATGCCCGTACAGATGCGGTCGTAGAAAACGAGGGGCATGTGCGAGTCGATGAGTTTTTGGAAGTGTTCGTAGCGACGCGTGTCCTTGGCCTGCGAGACAATGACGCCACACACCTTCTGGCGGTGAAACATCTCACAGATGCGGGCCTCGCGCTCATACTGCTCATTGCTCAACGCCACCATAATATAATACCCGCGCGCAAGGGCTGCCTCCTCGATACCCGTCAGGATGCTGGAGAAGTAATAGTGGGTGAACTCGGGCACGATGACGCCGATGATATGCGATGGTTGCACGCGGCTGTGGCGCAGCGACTCGGCCAGCACGTTCGGGGTGAAGTTATGGTCACGGGCATACTGCTGTATCATACGCCGGCGCTCCTCGCTGATACGGGGAGAGTCGTGCAGCGCACGCGATACCGTGGCCACGCTGATGCCCAGTTCACGGGCAATGTCCTTCATCGTCAAGACAGACTGTTCGTTCATCTTTTAGGTTTTTCGCTTACAAAGTTAGACAAAAGTTTCGTTCATTATCTTCATACATTGGTTTATTGTTTGTATTATCTGCGCAAACGTTTGCATACTGTTTGTAACGGAAAAAATGAAAAAAAAGTACAATGAACGCGAACAATAGCTAACTTTGCACACAGATTTTTAGCTAAAACTATATTTTTACACTAATACACTTTATGATGAAGCAGGTAAACATTCAATTACCGTTCAGGATGATAGCCCTTGTAGTGGGCTTATTTCTGTCTATCGGAGCCTTTGCACAGATTACTGTCAAAGGTCATGTGAAAGATGCTACTGGCGAAGATGTCATCGGCGCTACCATTCGCGTAGAAGGTACGCAGATAGCAACTGTCAGCGACTTCGACGGAAACTTCACGCTGAAAGCCAACCAAGGCGCCACTCTTACGGTGTCGTTTGTGGGCTACCAGACAGCAACCGTGAAGGCAGCCGCGAATGTGGAAGTAACACTGAAAGACGATGCCGCCGTTCTGGAGAACGTGGTAGTCATCGGCTATGGACGCGCCAAGAAGAGCGACCTGACTGGCTCTGTGACAGCCATCAAGCCTGACGAAAAGAACCACGGTCTGAACATCAACGCCCAGGACATGATTAGCGGTAAGATTGCCGGTGTGAGTGTCATCGCCGGCGACGGTACCCCTGGCGGCGGCGCACAGATTCGTATTCGTGGTGGCTCCTCACTGAACGCCAGTAACGACCCGCTGATAGTCATCGACGGTCTGGCCATGGACAACTACGGCGTGCAAGGTCTTGCCAACCCCCTGTCGATGGTGAACCCGAACGATATCGAGTCGTTCACTGTCCTGAAGGATGCCTCGGCCACAGCCATCTACGGTAGCCGCGCATCCAACGGCGTCATCATCATCACGACAAAGAAAGGTCGTTCTGGCCAGAAACCTACCTTTAATTATAATGGTAATATGTCGATTGCCAATAAAAAGAAGACCACCGAGGTGCTCGACGGCCCTGGCCTGATGAGTTTCATCAAAGGTCTTTACGGCGAAGACAGCGATGCATACAAGGAACTAGGCTATCTGGATGCCAGTGGTAACAAGCAGTATGCCAACACCAACTGGCAAGACGAAATATTCCGCACGTCCTTCTCTACCGACCACAACCTGACGATGTCGGGCGGTCTGAAGAACATGCCCTACCGCGTTTCAGTGGGCTACACCAGCAACCAAGGTATCATCAAAACATCAAAATTTGAGCGCCACACCGGAAACTTCAGCATTTCACCGTCGCTGCTGGACGACCACCTGAAGTTGAATGTCAATGGTAAAGGCATGGTAGCCAAGAACCGCTATGCTGACGGTGTTGTGGGTGCTGCCGTCAGTATGGACCCGACGAAAGCCGTCACCAGCGATAACGCCATTTATAAAGACTATTTCGGCGGCTACGTGCAGAATTTTACTTCTGCCTCCTACGAAGGCGCAGCTAATTGGCGGTACATGCCAAAGGGAACGTCCAACCCCGTAGCTACGCTCAATCTGAACGACAGTCACGCTACCTCGAAGAGTCTCATCGGCAATATTGAGGCCGACTACGCCATTCACGGTTTCGAAGATCTGCACCTGCACATGAATGCCGCTATGGACCTCTCGACAGGTAAGCAGTGGTACGACCGTGACCGCTATGGTACCGGCGCCTATTTTTACGGCTATAACGGTTGGAGCACTATGGACACCTACAACCTCCAGCTGTCGCTCTATGCCCAGTACATGAAGGATTTCGCAAAAATCCACCACTTTGATGCCATGGTCGGCTACGAGTGGCAGCACTTCCACAAGAAGACCGACTGGGGTGGTTATGGCACATGGCCTGCAGGTAACACTGCTCACGCTGAGGGCAGCCATCATGAGGATCCTCTGGAGTTAGGCACAATCACGAAATACATGACCGAGAACTATCTCGTCTCATTCTTCGGACGAGTAAACTACTCGCTTCTGGACCGCTACATGCTGACCTTCACGCTGCGTGCCGACGGTTCGTCACGCTTCAACTGGCTGGCTGGAGGAGAAAACCAGCAGTGGGGTTACTTCCCCGCCCTGGCACTGGCCTGGCGTATGAAGGAGGAGGCTTTCCTGAAGGACATCAAGGCGCTGAGTGACGCTAAACTGCGTCTGGGCTGGGGTATGACCGGCCAGCAGGAGGGCATCGGCGACTACACCTACATCCCCGTGTTCAAGCCGAACACGAACACCCACGCCATGTACCCCGTCCTGGGTGATGGTACCACCTACCGTCCTCAGGCTTATAACCCGCACCTGACATGGGAGAAAACCACCACCTGGAATGCAGGTGTTGACCTGGCTTTCCTCGACAACCGCATCGAGTTCAGTGTCGACTGGTACTACCGCAAGACAACTGACCTGATTAACACCGTCTTCGTGGCTGCAGGTTCGAACTTCCGCAACAAGGTGACCTCGAACATCGGTTCGCTACACAACACTGGTTTCGAGTTCATGACCACCGTACGCCCCGTCCAGACCAAGGACTGGCGCTGGGAGGTGAGCTATAACTTCACTTACAACCACAACGAGATTGACGAGCTCATCGGCAGCGACGCCGAGGACTACTTCGTTGAGACGGGCGGCGGTCTGACAGGTACTGGCGGCAATATCCAGGCACACACCGTAGGCAAGCCAGTCAGTGCCTTCCATGTCTACCAACAGGTGTACGACCAGAACGGCAAACCCATTCCCAACACCTTCGTCGACCGTAATGGCAACGGCTATCTTGATGGTGGCGACCGCTACTATTATTACAAGCCCGCCGCCGACGTGCTGATGGGTCTGTCGTCAAAAGTGCAGTACAAGCAGTGGGACTTCGGATTCTCTACGCGCGCCAGCTTTGGCAATTATGTCTTCAACAGTTCTGCTTCCGGCTCTTCTAATGTTGGTTCAGGTGCCGTCTATACCAACGGAAACCTTAGCAACCTGCGCGTAGCCTCGGTGGAGCGCGGACTCACTAACGTGTCGCAACAGCAGTATGCCTCCGACTACTTCGTCGAGAACGCATCGTTCCTGAAGATGGACAACATTACGTTGGGCTACAGCTTTGACAAACTCTTCGGTACTCGTCTGAACGGACGTGTCTATGCTACAGTACAGAACGTCTTCACCATCACCAACTACACGGGTATTGACCCCGAGGTTGCTTCTGGTGTCGACGGTGACATCTACCCGCGTCCTATGACCTCTATTCTTGGCGTAAGCCTGAACTTCTAACGCATACGCTAATGAATCATTGACAATTGATAATTGATAAATAGATAATGGTTATGAAACTGAAATATATATTACCAGCCGCAGTGCTTGTCAGCGCCTCCGTCCTCACGTCATGCATAAAGGATTTGGAGGTAGACAACATCAACCCGCAGGAGGTATCAGACTTCAACGAGGACTATATCTTCAACAAAATCTATGGCAACCTGGTGCTGACAGGACAGACAGGTCCTAACGGCGACTCTGACCTGGACGACATCGACGAGGGAACATCGAACATGACCCGTTTGATTTGGAACCTCAATACCCTGACCACTGACGAGGGACATTGCTGGTGGAATGACCCCGGTATGCCGGAACTGAACCGCAACACATGGACCAACTCAAACGTCATGATCAAGGCACTGTACTACCGTCTGATGTTCGGCGTCACAATCTGCAACTTCTACCTGGAGAACGCTAATACTGACGATGCCGCCACCAAGCAAAAGCGTGCCGAGGCCCGTTTCATGCGTGCTCTCCACTATTTCTACCTGATGGATCTCTATGCTAACCCGCCGTTCCTCACCAAGTTGTCGAGCGAGAAAGCTCCCCAGATTCAGCGCGCTGACCTCTTCCTCTATCTCGAGAGTGAGCTGAAGGACATTATCGGCGAAGGCGGAGGTAGCGAGGTACTGGCTGACGCAAAAACCGTGAACTACGGTCGTGCCGACAAAGCTGCCGGTATGCTACTACTGGCACGTATGTACCTGAACGCAGAGGTTTACACCGGCACAGCCCGTTGGGAAGACGCCAAGAAATATGCCGACATGACCATCGGCACAAGCTACAAGCTATGCACCGAAGGCAAGAACGGCTTCAGCGCCTACCAGCTATTGTTCATGGGTGACAACGACACCAACGGTGCTCAGGACGAGATTATCCTACCCGCCCTCCACGACGGTGAACTGACACAGACCTGGGGTGGTTCGCTGTTCATGATTGCGGCACCAGTATCAGAAAACATGAAGAAGGAGCATCTCTATGGCAATCCTAATGATGCGGCCTACGACGGTATTCCAGAGGCAGACCTGCCCTTGGCCGTCAGAGTAACAGGCTATGGCACCTCTGAGGCATGGGACATTGGCCTGCGTGCCCGTCAACAGTTTTCTAAGATATTCTTCGGTAAAAACGCATCTAACGCCAGTGTGGGCGAGAACGTTCCGTATAAGAACACTGCTTCTGTAGGCGACGACCGCGCCATCTTCTATACCAGCGGTCAAAAGCTGTCTATCCAGAAAGAGAGCGACAAGAACCAGGGACTCATCTATATGAAATTCAATAATATCCACTCCGACGGCACATCCAGCCATCATGCAGGTGGACAGTTTGTCGACACCGATTATCCGATGCTGCGTCTGGCAGAGGCTTACCTCATCTCGGCCGAGTGCGACGCCCGTCTCAATGGCGGCGACTGCACAGAGGCTGGCGTGGAGCGTATCAAGG
>Ga0310786_10003716_pt1 | contig 21928 bp, 22 predicted proteins | sample AusTroGonzalo_MG_FD_203881 | JGI IMG/M metagenome (GOLD analysis project Ga0310786, IMG submission 203881) | Bovine rumen microbial communities from tropical cattle in Woodstock, Queensland, Australia - Gonzalo_03 (v2) (version 2) | ecosystem: Host-associated > Mammals > Digestive system >...
TGCAGGAGTAGCCTTTCCTGCTGCGATCTGAAGCTTAATGTAGCCAACTACTTTCTGTGCCATGTATTCGCACCTCCATAAATGTGGTAAATGGCGAGGCAAGAATTATTTTACCTCTCCCACTGAACCCATACTGCGGGTTCTTTTTGACCTGAATTAATCCTCCACCAAAACGACCTGGCTTATAGGCAGGGTAGTGGGGGTCTCACGACCGAACATAGATACAAGAAGGTCTACGGAACGGTCTTCAAGATTGATATTCTGAACGACACCGATAAATCCGTCCATAGCGGTACCTGAGATACGGACACTATCGCCGACCTTGAAGTTTACAGTAACAGAAGAAACCTCTAAGCCAAAGAGCTTTTCAACTTCCTCCTCTGAAAGGGGAGTGGGCTCTGAAGCAGGTCCGACGAAGCCTGTACAGCCTCTGGTATTACGAACAACGTACCATGAATCATCGTTCATTATCATCTTAACGAGAACGTAACCCGGATAGGTCTTACGCTCTACCTCTTTGGTTTTTCCATCTGTGATCTCTGTTGCTTTTTCAGTAGGAACTCTGACCTCTTGGATAAGTTCATGAAGCTTACGGTTTTCTACAACCTTTTCAATATTCTGAGCTACTTTATTTTCATAGCCTGAATATGTGTGGATAACATACCACTTTGCTGCTTCTGACATAATTCTCCTCCTGATCTCCTCTGAATTAGTGAGCGTGATAGATCAGACGCAGTAAGGCGTAAAAGAGCTGATCTATTGCGCCAACAAAAATTGCTGATCCAACGATAACACTCAGAACGACTGAAGTGTTATTGATAACAGTTTTTTTGGATGGCCAAACCACTTTTTTGAATTCGACTTTGAGGTCCTTGAACCATTTGCGGATCTTTCCGCCTTCTTTTTTCTCGGACTTCTTCTCTGAAGTTGTATTCTTAGCCATAAAAATACCCCTTCCGATTACTTTGTTTCCTTGTGAAGAGTATGCTTTCTGCAGAACTTGCAATGCTTCATCATTTCAATTCTGTCAGGGTCGTTCTTCTTGTTTTTCTTGGAAACATAGTTGCGCTGCTTGCACTCTGTACAAGCTAAAGTAACCTTTACTCTCATATCGGCACCTCCTGAATTAGTACTTCCTTTGTTACCAAAGGTAGGTTGTTTGCCTCCCTCGCACGGGGACAAAAAAATAAACCCCCAACGAGGTACTAATATTGTAACATATAAAATCCCAAATGTCAAGCCTTTTTTGCAATTTTTAGTATTTAGCAATTAGTGGTCAGTGGAGCGTTAGACGTTATTCCGTAGCCGTTAGTAATGTAGGGGCGCACAGTGTGCGCCCGTTACAATATATTATTATGGAGCCCATGTAATTTCGACAGAACGCAAACATACTTCTGTAGTTTCTGCGCCTATAATATATTTGAAATTAAATTGATATCCTGTATCACATTCAGGGAACTTTTCAGATACTACAGTATAATAGTATGAACCATCTGATTTGACCGTTGGTTCGCCGCTGTTTGTTTTCAACTCTTCTGATGTAAGAGTAAAGGGAAAAGCAAATTCAAAGTTATGAGAGTAGCTGCCATCTTGTATATCATTTTCAAAGCTGCTATATTTTACCATGCAGAGAACACATTCTTTCATAGGCACATCATTTTCTGCGGGCTTACAGAAAGCGATATATGTTGTGACGCCGCCTGCGGTTCTTATTGTACAGTCAAATGTGCTGCCTGATTGATGAGGGTTACCATGATATTTGTGTTTCCAAATTTTGTCATAATTATCCTCTGGTTCTAATCCGGCATCAAGGAAGTCTTGTAATGTAGATATTCCAAGAGTCATTAAATGACCGTTGTACATGAAGCTTCTGTTATCAAGGTCTGCATACTTGTCGCTGAGTTCAGTGGGTGCCTGCTTTTCTGTTTCAACATTTATAGGTGAATCGTAGCTGTTTATTAATAATTCTTCCTCGGTCTTGCCGTCAAACATTGGGACTTCCTTTGAAGTTTCCTTAGTGGCAGTAACTTCTTCTGTTGCAGCTGCCTCAGTAGTCTCGGCAGCAGTAGTAGCCTCTGTAGTCTTTTCTGTTTTCTCGGCTTTTTTGCTTTCGCCGCAGGTTGTAAGGCCGAGCATAGCAACGAGAGCTGCTGCAATAATTTGTTTTTTCATTGTATATTCTCCTTAGAATTATGCCTTTATAAGGTGATTTCAGCTATTATTGTAGCACTGAAGCAAAGCTAAGTCAACAAAAGCGGCATAAGATTACTGTTTTGTTTAATAATTATAAAACCCATCTGATATTATTGTTGATTTTGTTAGTCAATAATTGCTCGATATACCGAATATTGCTGTTATTTATAAGTTTCCTGATCCCCGACACTCAGTTCTCAACACTATATTTACATTAAGTGTAATGCTTGACTTTTAATCGTCAAATGCTTATAATATAATAGTATAAAATAAGCGGCAGGGGAGATGAACGCTATTTCGGACAATATCACTATATCAGTCATAGTGCCTGCACATAACGAGGAAAAGTATGTGGAAAGGTGCATAGACTCGGTAAATCGAGCAGCAGCCCGTGTTAAATGCGGAGTTGAAACGATAATCGTGTGTAACAGGTGTACAGATCGTACCGCTGAGCTTGCACTTGCAATGGGAGCTCAGGTAGTTACCGATGAGAGCAGATGTATAGCCACAGTCCGGAATACCGGCATTGCCGCAGCACGGGGAAAGGTCATAGTTACTATGGACTGTGACAACCGTATGACTGAGGATACGCTGAGGGAGATACTGGGTATGCTTAACAGCGGCAGGTACATAGGAGGCGGAGCTCCTCTGCGTTTTGAGAGATATTCGGCTGCGTTATGGCTCAATGATATTATGTGCCGCGCAGGTTTTAAGCTTACGGGACTTTACTGCGGTATATTCTGGGCAAGAAAGTCCGATTTTGATGCTATCGGCGGCTTTGTTGAGAAAAAAGCAGGCGAGGATATCGCCACTGCAAAGGCACTTAGAGCCTATGGCAGAAAAAAAGGCAGGAAGTACGGTTGCCTGAAAAGGAATCATCTTATCAATTCCACGCGAAAGTATGATGATATGGGTGACTGGCTGTATTTCAAGCTCATATTCAAAAATGCAGGAGCACTGATAAAGGCCGCTTTTGGCGACCGCAGCGGTTACGACAGACTTATGGACGAAATGTTCTACGATTATAACAAGTAGTTTTGCTTTGCAAAATTATTTAGCCTTAAGCCATTGGCATATATAGTTCAGTTGAAAGCAGAAGGCTAAATCCGGAGGTAAATATGAAATTAAAAAGGTGCATATCGGCGGTACTTTCTGCTGTGATAATAGCGGGAGCATTTCCGAGCGTTGATATATTCAAAGGCAGTGCAGGCGGAGCTCAGGATAGCGAATATTCTGTTGCAACATCAGCAGGGATCACTTATCATAAGTATTCAGACCACGTTGTGCTGAGCAATGCAGCAGTTTCGGGAAATATAAGCGTACCTTCACAGATAGCGGGACTTCCCGTTACTGTCATCGGCGATAATGCCTTTGCAGGCAGAGAGGTCACATCGGTATCTCTTCCTGAAAGTGTTGTCGAGATAGGTATGTATGCCTTCAAGGACTGCCGAAAGCTTGAGGAGATAGTGATAAACAATAAGAGCTGTACTGTTTTCGACAGCGGCGATACCATTTGCAACTCGGCAGGCGGCGGAAGTACAGCCGCAGTATACAGCGGAAAGATAGTCGGCTTTGATAATTCGCCTGCTTCTCAGTATGCTGCAAAGTATAAATATCGTTTTGAAGCATTGTCGGCAATGACGGCTGCATCAGTTACGACCACAACGACAAAGGCAGCGACTACAACATCTAAATCCGTCACAACGACTACTTCAAAGCCGACAACCACAACTTCAAGATCTACGACTACTACTTCAACTACCACCACATCGACTACAACGACCACTACCCGTACAGGTGTACAGGGAAAGCCGATATTCAAGCTGAGTCATACCGAGGTGTGCCTGAGTAATGTGCCGAATCATAATGAGCAGCTGACAATAACAGTGGAGGGCGCAGACAAGCTTTACAGTGAAACAGTTCTCTATGTCTACTTTGACAGCAGACTGAAGATCGGTGATATTGCAGCAGGTCAGGCTATTGACCAGCTGACGTGGGGAAATGCCGTTGGTGATACCAAGGATTTTGTTGTTCTTACCACAGGCGGAGCTGACGATGCAGGCAAGGACGGTATCATGTGGACGGTCGATGTTACTCTTCCTGCTGATTGTAAGGTAGGAGATACCTTTACCTACGAGATAGGAAAGTCCAAATACGGAAAGATACAGCCGCTTTTCACTAACTTTGCCAATGACGACAAGGGCAAGGCTATGACGAAGTACATTTTCAGTGAAGGACTTGAAAAGGGCGAGATAAGGATAATAGAGGATCCACCGTATGATATGGGCGATATAAATAACGACAAGTTTGTTGACTCTGTTGATGCTTCCGTGCTGTTGAAGGAATATGCAAGCGTATCAAGCGGAAAGACTTCAACTTTTACGGATAAGAGACAGGAGCTTGCGGCAGATGTGAATAAGGACGGTAAGGCAGATGCGGTAGACGCTTCGGCAATACTTGCCTTCTATGCGTTCAATTCCAGCTCTGACAAGAAATCCGACTTCGCCGAGTTTATAAAAACAAGAAATAAAGCATAGTGATAACAGTCATGCTTGTATAAAAGTATATACGTAATTATCGGGGAAAAACCTTTCTGAGGAAAGTTTCTTTCCCCGAACCCCTTTTCCAAAGACTTTTTAGCTGATTTTTTCTCAGATAGGGCTCGCAAAAATAAAAAGGCTCTGTAATAATACAGAGCGAGCCCTATCTGAGAAAAAATAAAACCAGAAGTTTTAGGAGAGGAGTTTGAGGAGGGACCCTTTTTCAAAAGGGTCCTCCTCAATAGTTTCGCAAATATTTTATATCAGCATCACCGTCATTACTGTGCCTTTTTTACCGTTTTGCAGCAGCAGGCGCAGTGGACGGAAGCAGCACCGCTTTCTTTTATGACGGCAGTAAGCTCGCGGAGAGTACTGCCTGTTGTGCAGATATCATCGACCAAAAGGACTCGTTTCCCTTTGAGCTTGTCACTGTCAGCGGTAAAAGCGTTTTTCAGATTTAGCGACCTTTTCAGACGGTCAAGCTCCTTCTGCGCACGGGTATGACGAGTTTTGAAAACAGCATTCCCTTCAACCGGAATTTTGAGTATACGGCTTATCTCCTTTGCAATTAGCACCGACTGATTGAAGCCGCGTTTTCTTATATCCTTTTTGTGCATGGGAGCAGGAACGATAATATCCACCTCATGGTCTGTGCCGTCAGTCTTTAGCTTCTCCGCGAGAGCAGAACCGAGAGCATAGTCCGCATTGCCGCCGATACCGTTTTTCAGCAGGAATATTGCAGGCTTTGAGGTATCGTCATATTCAAATACAGCCGTGAAGCTCTCAGCACCTTCGATATTGAAATTCCCGTCATACATTTTCATTTTCTCGGAGCAGGATTTGCAAAGCCTATCCATAGCACCTATCATCTCACCGCATACAGGACATCTTGTTGGGAAGAACAGGTGCAGCAGCTTCCTTTTTGTTTCGTATCTCATATCATCACCTAAATCAAAAGCTCCGTGATTACGGAGCTTTTATCTTTTAAAAATACATATACAGCTGGCATTTTATCATGCCGTTATAGAGCTTTCTGCGCTTATGAGCGTCTGCACCGAAGAATTTCTCGAACTCCTCGTGGGGTGAGATGATGTAGCTCTGCTTACTGCCGCCCTTGCCGAGGACTCTGCCCATTTTTCTGTATATATCCTCAGCCTCTCTCAGCTCAAGGAGTCTTTCACCATAGGGTGGATTACAGATAACAATGGAATTTTCTGGCTGTACGAACTTTGTTATATCAGCCTGCTCTATTTTGAGCCTTGACTTTATACCTGCCTTGTGGGCGTTGTCAAGAGTAAGAGCAACTGCCGCATCATCGATATCAGCACCTATGCCGTGGAATTCTGCCGACCTGTCAACGCTGTCGATAGCTCTTTTTCTTTCCTCCTGCCATATGCGCGAGTTAAGAGAACCCCATTTTTCGGCGGCAAACCTTCTGTTGATTCCCGGAGCTATCTTCAGAGCCTTCAGAGCAGCTTCGATAAGGAGAGTACCGCTTCCGCAGAACGGGTCGCAGACTATGGAATCGGGACGTACTCTTGCAAGGTCGATTATTCCTGCTGCCAGGGTCTCCTTTATGGGAGCGGCATTGGAATTTCTTCTGTAGCCGCGCTTATGCAGTCCCACACCGCTGGTATCGAGGTAAATGGAAACAACGTCCTTGAGGATACTGAACTTTATCTGTACTGTAGGACCTGTTTCATCGAACCAGTTTATACCGTATTTTGACTTTAGCCTTTCAACAGCAGCTTTTTTAACTATGGACTGACAGTCGGGAACGCTGTGAAGAGCAGAGTTAAGGGAATGTCCTTTTACGGGAAAAGCATCATCGGGGCCTATATAGCGTTCAAGCTCTATAGCCTTTACGCCCTGGAAAAGCTCCTCAAATGTAGTAGCTCTGAATTCGATGAGCTCTATGAGTACACGTTCTGCTGTTGATAAGCAGAGATTAGCACGGGCGAGGATATTCTCGTCGCCCGTGAAGCTTATTTTACCGTCGCTGACCTTTAAGTCAGTACCGCCGATCTTTTGTATTTCGTACTTTAATACGCTTTCCAGACCGAAGTGACATGGACAGCATAATCTTATTTTATTGTTCAATTTATCACCTGTTTTAATTATTAGACAGCACCTGCATCGCCGCCTCCGACAGCTGCACCGCCGCCTGCGTCACCGCCACCGACAGCTGCACCGCCGCCTGCATCGCCGCCGCCGACAGCTGCACCGCCGCCTGCATCGCCGCCGCCGACAGCTGCTCCGCCGCCTGCGTCACCGCCACCGACAGCTGCACCGCCGCCTGCGTTACCGCCTGCAGCTCCGCCTGTACTGTTGCCGTTTGCGTCTGTTGAAGTTTCAGTCTTTGCGGGAGCTGTATAATGTCCGCCGTTACAATACGGAGGAGAATAATTATCAGTTACCTCTGACTTCCAGTAGCCTATAGCACCCTTTCCGCAGCCTGCGCCTGCGATAAGACCTGTGCTTGTACACATAGGCATTTCTATAACGGTCTTGACCTTTTCAAAGTCGCTCGGTGTATCATAATAACGTGTATTTGCCCATTCTCCGATGATATTCTGCCATATCTGAGCAGAGATACCTGACGGGATATTCATAGGATCCTGCTTGTACTTGAAACCTGTGGTGATACCGCTGATAAAATCAGGAGTAAGGCCAACGAATACCTCATCGTACCAGTCCTCGGTGGTACCTGTCTTACCGCAGACTACCTTGTTGCTGAGTCTTGCAGCCTGACCTGTACCGTTTTCGACAACGTTTTTCAGCAGACGGTTCATAACGTAAGCAGTCTCATCTGAGATGACCTGTTTCGGGTTGCCGTTGTTCTGATATACTATCTGCTGAGTGCTGTCCTCAATGCGTGAGATTATGTGAGCTTCATTATATATACCCTCATGTCCGTAAGGGAGATAAGCGTTAACAAGGTTTTTAAGTGTAACACCTTCATGGAGTGAACCAAGGGTAAGAGGTGAAGGACCTGATTTATCTGCTGCAACAAGGTCGAGTCCCAGCTTTTCTGTTGAGAACTTCCATATTTCGTCAACTCCGAATTTCGCGCAGAGCTGAGCAGGGATAGTATTGAATGAGTTCTGGAGAGCTTTCCATACAGGTATCTGTCCGCCGCCGCCCGCCTGTCTTCCGTAGTTGTACGGCCATGGATTACCGTCCTCACCTGTCAGTGTAGCAGAATCGGGGAATGTGGTGCTCCAGTGGAGGAGGTTGTTTTCAAGACCGTAGCCGTAGCCTGATATAGGCTTGATAGTAGAACCTACCTGACGCTTGTTGAGTACTGCGTAGTTATCAACGAGAGATCCTGTCTTTTCACCGACATTTCCGACTGCACAGAGTATCTCGCCATCGTAGTTCATAGCGACGAAGCCAACGTGTGGGGTATATACCTCAGTCTTGCCGTCTGGCTTGCCAAGAGGCTCGATGTCAAGCTCATAAGTTACCTTCCACGGTGAAACAGGGTAGAAGTTTTCGAGGCTGGACATTTTCTCCTCAACGTATTTTTGCATCTGGTCATCGTAGGTGGTATAAACTCTGTAGCCGCCCTTCTGGAGCTTTGTCATTGCCTTTGAGTAGTCAAGGTCATACTTTTCCATGAATATCTTGACAGCCTCGTAGTAAGTAGCGTCTACTACCCATGTATAAGCCTTTTCTCTCTCTTCGAGCTCCTTAGCCTCGTCCTCGGGGTGGAGCTTTCTGTACTCGTCCGAATTTCTGAAAAGGAGAGGAGTAACAAGGTATTCCTGATACTCGTCATAGGTTATAGCACCGTTTTCGTAGAGCTTATAGAGAACATATTCCTGACGCGGCTTGTTGTTGGCACGTCCGTCAACGACTACAGGCTCTTTCGGGTCGTTGTCCCTGTGGTAGATAACATCGGGACCGTATTCCTCAGGGCTCTTCGGGATAGCTGCAAGTACGGCAGCCTCTGGGATAGTAAGGTCATCAACGCTCTTACCGAAGTAAGTGATAGCAGCCTGCTGTATACCGTTTACAGGACCGCCGAAGCCGATGTAGTTGAGGTACTCTTCGAGTATCTCGTCCTTTGAGTAGGTCTTTTCAAGCTGCATAGCCGAGAAGATCTCACGTATCTTACGTGCAGGGGAAGGCTCGTTATCACCTGTCAGGTTCTTGATGAGCTGCTGAGTGATAGTAGAACCACCCTGTTCGGTATCGTAGAAGTGGAGGAACAGGTTGAGGAAAGCTGAGAATGTACGCTTGTAGTCAACACCGTCGTGGACGTAGAAACGCTCGTCCTCGGTATAAACGAAGGCATTTCTTACGTGCTGCGGGATTCTGTCGATAGAAACGGGGATACGCTGGAAGTCGCTCTTTATCCTGTGGATAACGGCAAGCTCCTTTTCACCGTTCTCATTTGTCTCGTTGCCGTAGAAGTAGGTATCACTTCCGGATTCGAGCTGCTGCAATGTGACATTTGTGGAGTCGTCCATAAAGTTCAGGACGTATGCAGCCATAGCGGTACTTACGATAGTGCCCGTTATGATTATTACCAGCAGCAGAGACAGCAGGGTAGTGGCGATTACCGTCATCAGCTTTTTGAAAATGATAAACGGCTTGCTGTGTTTTTTCTTTTTCTTTTTTGGAGGTGTCCGGCGGACTTCTTCTCTGTAGCCGTCAGTCATACCGGGCTGAGGAGAAGCACCTAATTTTTTATCTTTCATTTTGTCAGAATTACCGTCTTAAAGCGGCGGCAGGCTCCTTTCAAAGATTTTTATATTATTTGATTATGTATATAAATATACATCTTATATTATAGCACGTTCGGATCAAAATGTTAAGAGGTTTCCGAAAATTCAGCATTTTGTATAATATAGAAAAAACGGGTGATAATATTTAAGGCAACACCGCACAGTATATTTATGCAAGGGAGTAAAAATATGACATACAGAAGTGTAAAGAAAATATATTTTACTATGGTTTCGGCAATAACTGTATCGGCATTTATGGTAATATGCACACTTGGACAGGCGGTGCAAAAAAGAAAGGCTGAGACCCGTCTTGCGGCAGCAGCCATAGAGCAGGAAGCACACGGGTATACTGTCCGTGAGTGTGGAGGACGAGCAGCTGTGTTCCGCTGCGGAGGTGATGAGCCTTATATATTCATAGACGTGGATATGTCGCTGCTTTCGGACATGGACAGAGAGCAGCTGCTCAGTGGCATATCCTTTGATACCGAGCAGGAGCTCCGCAGGTTCATAGAGGATATCTCATCGTGACTGCTGAGGCGGCTTGCGGTGCTTTTTCTTCTTCCTTACGGAAAAACCGAAATCGCCTAATTTTCTGCCTATAGCGAAGTATTCGCCGTGAGCGAAAGCCATGAGACCGCACTGCTGCAAATTCAGCTTGCCCTTGCTGTCGATATATTTCTCGTCAGCGTCTATGCCGACTATCTCGGCAAGGAACATGGTGTGCGAGCCGAGGAGCTTTGTTTCCGTTACTCTGCACTCAAGGCTGAGAGGACACTCCTCGATAAGTGGAGCGCCGACCATCTGAGCAGGTATTGTGTGAAATCCGCAGGCGGCTAATTTATCCATATCTTTGCCGCTTTTTACTCCGCAGAAGTCTGTTTCACGGCACATAGCCGAGGTAGTGAGATTTATGACAAATTCGCCTGTTTCCTTTATGATATCGTGGGAATATCGCTCCGGGCGCACCGAAATATATGTCATAGGCGGTCTTGTACACACTATGCCCGTCCAGCCGATAGTCAGGACGTTAGGCTTTTCCATAGTGCCGCAGGTGACGAGGGCGGCAGGCACGGGAGCCAGCAGGGTACTTCCCTTCCAGAATTGTTTAGCCATTTTTTCTCCTTTGGTATTCCTTGTTTTTTACGGGTGCGGACTTATTGTCACCCAGCAGGTATTTATAGTCCTTGAAGTTGTATTTTCCTTTTTCGCGGGTAACGCTGCCGTAGAACACAGCGTCCTTAGGGCAGTTGCCGATACACGCCATGCAGTGAGTGCAGTTGTCGCCCCAGACAGGCCTTTTGTCCTTTATGAGGATATTGTTCAGCGGACAGACACGCGCACATTTTCCGCAGCCGATACAGCTGTCTTCGGCATAAAATTCTTTTGCCTGCATCTTGTATTTCGACCATACGGGGTTGAAGGGGATAGTGATGATCTTTTCAAACAGGAAGATATAACGGGACTGCAATTTATCGCCGTTTTTTATTTTGCCGGCGATCTCGTCCAGCTTTCGGGCAGCATTTACAAGCCGTCCCTTTATCTCGTCCTTGGTCTGTACGGGATAATGACTTATGAAGTAATTCCGGGGCATGACAATCTCGCTGTAGCCCTTGAAGCGCAGCTTCTTGTGCCTTGTTATTTTTTTTGCAAGATATCCCGATATACCGCCGTAGCCTGCACTGTTGACGATGAAATATACGTCCTTGCAGCCGTTCAGCGGTACTTTTTTGATGTAGTCGCTGAAAAAGCGGGGCATTTCACATACATAAACCGGAGCACATATGATAAAGGGCTTATCGGAGCGTATCTCCGAATAGTCCTTGTTTTTTATCCTGTCAAGGAGATTAAGGCACTGATCGTTCAGTTTTTTGCCGAGCTCAGTGGCAAGAAACTCCGTATTGCCTGTAGCCGAGAAATAAAGTATCATAGTATTCCTCCTAAATTAAGTGCTACTTCATTATATCATTTATGGCACCGACTTGCAACTTATTTCCGCAATTTTCATAAAAACATTGACAGGGGAGTGATTACGACAAAATTCTTTCTGCATCGGTGGTATAATGGGGCAGGAAAAGGCTGCGAAAGGCAGCAAAAAGGAGGTACAGCATTGAAAATAGATATAAAAAGCGAGAACGGAGCGGCAATTGCCGCACTCAGTGGTGAAATTGACCACCATAATGCAAAGGAGCTCCGTGCAGAGCTTGACCGCTTCATAATCAGCGTACAGCCGCGGCAGCTTGCCATAGACTTCGGCGGCATAACCTTTATGGACAGCTCTGGCATCGGACTGATAATGGGCAGGAGTAAGCTTATGAAGGAGTGCGGGGGAGTGCTTGAGGTGCTCAATCCCCAGCCCTATATAAGACGTGTGCTGAAGCTTTCGGGCATAGAAAGGATAGTAAAAATACGATAAGGAGAAGAGAAATGGAAATACTCAACGAGATAAAATTTACCATGCCGTCACTGTCGGTGAATGAGGGTGCTGCAAGAGCAGTAGTGTCCTCATTCCTGATACAGGCGGACCCTACAGTGGAGGAGCTTTCGGACATACGCACAGCTGTTTCGGAAGCGGTGACAAATGCGGTTGTCCACGGCTATCGCCGCAAAAAGGGGAATATCGAGCTTACGGTACGGCTGCTGCCCGAAAGGGTCATATACATAAGGGTCAAGGACAGGGGCTGCGGCATAGAAGATGTGGAGCAGGCAATGGAGCCTCTTTTTACCACTGCTCCCGAGGAGGAACGTTCGGGACTCGGTTTTTCAGTGATGCAGTCATTTATGGACAGACTGAAGGTGAAGAGCGCTCCCGATAAGGGTACTACCGTCACCATGAGAAAGAGGCTTTCCGCCCATGGAGACTGATATAAAGAAGCCTCTTGCCGAAGAAAATCTGGGACTTGTCCATCTCTGCGCCAATCGTTTCCGCGGAAGGGGCATCGAATATGACGACCTGTATTCCGCGGGCTGTATCGGACTCCTTAAAGCTGTAAAGGCATTCGACAGCGGGCGGGGAGTGAAGTTCTCCACCTATGCCGTGCCCGTAATACTCGGAGAGATAAAGCGTCTTTTCCGTGACGGCGGAGCTATCCGCGTGAGCCGAAGTCTGAAAGAGCTGTCCATGCGGCTGCAAAGACTGTGTGAGGAGTTCCGCCAGCGTGAGTTGCGAGAGCCTACAATAACCGAGCTTGCAAGGCTTTCGGGAGAAAAGGAGAGTGATATATCCGAGGCATTATGCGTAAGCCAGCCCCTTATATCTCTTACGGCAGGCGATGATGACGAGGGGCAGACGGATATACCTACAGAGTCACCCGATGAAAACATAACCGACCTGTTGGCTCTGCGGCAGATAATGGCACAGCTCGAACCAAGTGACCGCGCTTTGCTGGAGTTTCGCTATTTCAAGGGACTTACCCAGTCAAAGACCGCAAAGGCTCTGGGTATGACGCAGGTGCAGGTATCGAGGCGCGAAAAGAAGCTGCTTGCACAAATGAGAGAGGAGCTGCTGAAATAAAGTTTTTTCACTTACTTTATCACAATGGAATGGCTCGATTTTGGTTTGAACTTTTTTCTTTCCTTGTGATATGATATTCAAATAATGCAATTATTGACGAATATGCAAAATATCGTTGACAATTCGGGAAAAATGGGTTATAATGGTGTTGACAATTTCGTAAAATTGCTGAAAAAATTATATTGAGAGGGGTCTTAATATGGCAAAATCATTTTTAAAGAGGCTGATGGCAGTTTCAGCAGCTGCGGCAGCGTTAATACCTGCTGTAAATCAGCTTCCCGAAAAAGCACCGACAGCACTGGCTGCTGACGATGAGTATCACGATGACTGGCTCCACGTCAACGATAAAGCACAGATCGTTGACAAGGACGGCAAAGAGGTATGGCTGACAGGTGTAAACTGGTTCGGCTACAACGCAGGCAGACAGGTGTTTGACGGCGTATGGTCGAAGAATATGCACAGCATGCTCAATCAGATAGCAGATCACGGCTTCAATCTTCTCCGTGTGCCCATGTCCACACAGATAATCCTTCAGTGGAAGAACAAGGGCTCTGACAAGGGCAGCGGCGTAGGCGAAGTAAATATGATGGTCAACGCTTATGAAAACCCTGAGCTTACGGTTGAGGGCGGAGTAAGCGGCGAAGGTCAGTACACACTTATGTACAGCTTCGATATCTGGAACAAGGCTGTTGAGTGGTGCAGAGAGAACGGTATGAAGATAATGATCGACATACACAGTGCGACCTCGGCTTCAATGGGACATCAGAAACCGCTCTGGTACGATGATAATTTCTCGGAGGCAGACTGGCTCGAAGCACTTGAATGGTTCTGTGACTATTATAAGGACGATGATACTATCATCGCTATCGACTTGAAGAACGAGCCTCACGGAAAGCCTGAGGAGGGCTCATTTGCAAAGTGGGACGACTCAAAGGACAAGAACAACTGGAAATATGCCGCAGAAAAGGGTGCAATGGCTTGTCTCAAGCAAAATCCTAATCTGCTCATAATGATAGAGGGCATTGAGTGTTATCCTGATTTTGATAAGGGTGCAGACTGGACAACTCCATGCGTAGACTATGCACACTATGATGAGCCTTCACTGGTATTCGGCGCATGGTGGGGCGGAAATCTCCGCGGTGTAAAGAAGGATCCTGTTGATATCGGCGAATATAAGAAGCAGATAGTTTACTCACCTCACGATTACGGTCCGTTGGTATGGAAGCAGAATTGGTTCTATATGGACGATCCTTCCAAGACCTTCTCAAGAGAGACACTTCTTAAAGATTACTGGTATGATACATGGGCTTACCTTAACGAAGAGCATCAGTATCCTCTGCTCATGGGTGAGTGGGGCGGCTTCATAGATAAGGAGCATGACCCTACAGGCGAGAACAAGCACTGGATGCAGGAACTTCGTGACTACATGATAGATAAGCGTATCCACCATACATTCTGGTGCTTCAATGAGAACTCAGGCGATACAGGCGGACTTGTATACGATGATTTCGGCAAGTGGGACGAGGAGAAGTACGGATTTGTAAAGCCTTCACTCTGGCAGACAGAGGGCGGAAAATTCATCGGTCTCGACCACAAGATAGCTCTCGGTCAGGAAGGAAACGGCGTTTCCCTCAGCGACTTCTATGCATCGGGCGAGGGCAGCAATATGGACGGCGGTACAAAGGGCAGCGGCATAGTTGAGCCAAAGACTACAACTACAACAACAAAGCCTGTTACTACTACCACTACAACCACATCTGCAACAACAAGCAAGACCACAACTGAAGAAGTTACTGTTACAACTACAACTACCACAGGACCTATAGCTCATCCTTCCTATGAGTTCGATAAAGTCATCTCTTATCCGACTAAAACCAGTTACAAAGATGGCGAGTCACTTGATATTGATGGTATCAAGTTTACAGGAAAACTGAGCGGCTCTGTAAGCTCGAACATAAAGGAAATGGAGTATACTTCTTTACAGGCAGGATACGGAGCAGATGCCGCTAAGATAACAATTACAGATAAAACAGGAAAGACATATTCAAATTCTGAGTTCAAAACTCTTCCGGAAGGCGAATATACTGTAAATATCAAGGGAGACGTAGGCAATTATTATTCATCTAATCTCTGCAAAAACGTTGATATTTCCTATAAGGTAACTATCGGTGATACATCATCGGGAGTATGGGGCGATGCAAACAGTGACGGCACGGTAGATATGTCGGACGTTGTTCTCATCATGCAGAGCCTTGCAAATCCTAATAAATACGGTGTGAACGGTACTGACAAGAATCATATCACAGCAGCAGGACTTAAATACGGTTCTGTTGTAAACAATAACGGAAGCGTTACAAACGGTGATGCTCTTGAGATACAGCTTTTCTTACTTGGAAAGCGCACTGATCTTATTCCAAAAGCTTAATAAAAACTGCGGCATGGCATTTACCATGCCGCTTATTTTATACCTTAAAAAACTCTTTACAAACACCGTTGTTTCTGATATAATTATACTGAGTAAATATGTTTGAAAAGAGGTAAAACATTGGCTAACGACAAGATCAGAAATTTCTGTATTATAGCGCATATAGATCACGGCAAGTCCACACTTGCCGACCGTATTCTCGAAAAGACCGAAACTGTTGCTATCCGCGACATGGAGGATCAGCTTCTCGATAATATGGATATAGAGCGTGAGCGAGGAATAACCATAAAAGCCCGTGCAGTTCGTCTTAAATATACTGCAAAGGACGGAGAGGACTATATCTTCAACCTTATTGATACTCCCGGTCACGTTGACTTTAACTATGAGGTGTCACGTTCACTTGCAGCCTGCGAGGGCGCAATACTCGTAGTTGACGCATCGCAGGGTATAGAGGCGCAGACTCTTGCAAACACCTATCTTGCTATCGAGCACGACCTTGAAGTCGTTCCCGTTGTAAACAAGATAGACCTGCCATCGGCAGACCCCGAAAGAGTATGCAATGAGGTAGAGAACGTTATCGGTATACCTGCAATGGACGCTCCGCGCATATCCGCGAAAATGGGTGTAAATATCGAGGAAGTCCTTGAAAGGATAGTTACTGATGTTCCTGCACCTCAGGGCGATTCCGAAAAGCCGCTGAAGGCTCTTATTTTCGACAGCTATTACGACTCCTACAAGGGTGTTATCATCTATGTACGCGTAAAAGAGGGAAGAGTAAAGGTCGGAGACAATATCCGCCTTATGGCTACGGGAGCTGTTTTCAACGTTGTTGAAGCAGGCTTCATGGACGCTACTAACCTTGTGAACAACGGCAGTCTTGAAGCAGGTGAAGTTGGCTATATAGCAGCTTCTATCAAGAGTATAGGCGATACTCAGGTGGGCGATACCGTAACTAATGACGAGTGTCCGTGCGATGAGCCGTTACCAGGCTACCGCAAGGTAAATCCTATGGTATTCTCCGGTATATATCCTGCTGACGGAGCAAAGTACGGCGATCTCCGTGAAGCACTTGAAAAGCTCCAGTTAAATGATGCATCGCTTTCCTTTGAGCCCGAGACTTCGATCGCTCTGGGATTTGGCTTCCGCTGCGGCTTCTTAGGACTTCTTCACATGGAGATAATACAGGAGCGACTTGAACGTGAGTATAATCTTGACCTTATAACTACTGCACCGTCGGTTATCTATAAGGTAACTCTTACCAACGGTGAGGTGCAGTATATCGACAATCCTACCAACTACCCTGACCCTGCGCTGATACAGACAGCAGAGGAGCCTATGGTAAAGGCAAGTATACTTTCGCCATCGGATTATGTCGGAAATATAATGGAGCTGTGTCAGGACAGACGAGGTGTATTCAAGGACATGAAGTATCTTGATGATACCCGTGTTGAGCTGCACTATGAATTGCCGCTGAACGAGATAGTTTATGACTTCTTTGACGTGCTGAAATCCCGTACAAAGGGCTATGCTTCCTTTGATTACGAGATGATGGGCTATGTGCCCAGCAGGCTTGTCAAGCTTGATATACTCCTTAACGGCGATATCGTGGACGCTCTCAGCTTTATTATCCATACGGATAAGGCGTATTCGAGAGCACGTAAGATAGCCGAAAAGCTTAAAGAAAATATTCCGCGTCAGATGTTTGAGGTGCCTATACAGGCTGCTATCGGCGGCAAGATAATCGCTCGTGAGACCGTAAAGGCAATGCGCAAGGATGTACTTGCAAAATGCTACGGCGGTGATATCACACGTAAGAAGAAACTGCTTGAAAAGCAGAAGGAAGGTAAGAAGCGTATGCGCCAGCTGGGAACAGTTGAAGTTCCGCAGGAGGCATTTATGAGCGTTCTGAAGCTTGACAGCTGAGAACGGGAGGCTATTATGATAAACAATATCATTCTCGTACTGCTTGCGGTTATATTTGCCGTGAGCCTTGTAACGGTATTTGCAGAATACTTCATACCAAAGAATACAGGTGCAGGGAGAGTACTCCGTGCAATAAGGATAAGACTGCGTGAAAAGTCGCGTACAAGTTTTTGCGTAACTGCGATGGTTGTGTTTATTATCGCGCTTGTTACGGGAGATGACGAAAAGGGAAAAATGCTGGCAGCTCTGATAATAATGCTCCTTACGCTTTTTGTGCTTCATCTAGAGGATTTGCTGAGTGTATTCAATACCCGCAAAAAAGCCAAAAAGAAGTCAAGGCTCGGTCTTACTCCGAAGCTTGCAGGGGAAGTACCGCTTGCTAAGCTTGCAAAGGAGCTTGAACCAATAGAGACTGAAACAGAATCCGAGGAAGGAAAGGAAGAAAAATGAGTATATATACCTGTCCCCACTGCGGCGAAAAGACATTTACTCCGATGAGAAAAGCCATGGCAGGAAATATGAAATCAAAGGGCAAGCCGTGTCCGAAGTGCGGAAAGCTCTGCGTGAACGGCAAGAGCGCAACGACCTTCGATGCGATATATTGTCTTGCGGCATTTGTATTGGTTATTTACATCTATCTTAACGGAACAAAGAACGAATGGTGGTATTACCATGAAATGCCGATGGTAATGGGACTTGTTCTGTCAATGTTCATTGTTCCGCGTATAGCTCATGCATTTTTCTTCAAGCTTACAGAGTCGATACGACTTGATGCGTATAAATGAGTACATTAGGTATATATATCCATGTACCCTTCTGCGGAAAAAAGTGTGCCTACTGCGATTTTTACTCGGTAAACTGGACAAAGACGCAGTCTGATGACTATGTGAGGGCTGTTCTGAGAAATATCCGCCATTACGGCGAAAGCAGCACAAAGGTCGATACAGTATATTTTGGCGGCGGTACTCCGTCGCTTCTTTCTTCTGTGCAGCTTGAAAGCATGATCAATGAGATAGGCCGCAGATTTTCACTTGACGGAAATGCGGAGATAACTCTTGAAGCAAATCCCTGCACGCTTACTCCCGATAAGCTGAGAGATATTCGCAGCACAGGCATAAACCGCCTTTCTGTAGGAGTGCAGTCCATGATAGATGATGAGCTAAAAGTGCTTGGGAGAGTGCATACTGCCGAGCGTGCGGAGCGGGCTGTATTTGATGCGGCAGGAGCAGGCTTTGAGAATATTTCCTGCGACCTTATGATAGCCCTGCCCGACCAGAAAAAGGAGAGCCTGCAATACTCGGCTGATAAGCTGACAGCTCTTCCGATACAGCATATCTCGGCTTATATATTAAAGACCGAGAACGGTACGGCTTTTGACTGTGAGAATATACGCCGCAGACTTCCCGATGAGGATGATGCTGCGGAGCTTTATCTTGAAATGGTAAGGCTTCTTGAAGAGAGGGGCTTTATGCAGTATGAGGTGTCGAATTTTGCAAAGTCAGGTTATGAGAGCCGTCATAACTGCCGCTACTGGAAGTGTCAGGACTATCTCGGTATAGGTCCTGCGGCTCATTCCTGCTATAAGGGAAGGCGTTTTGCAGTTGAGCGGGATATTGAGGATTTCATAGCAAGTGAGGTACAGAATGTCATCGTAACCGATGAAAGTCCCTGCGGCTTTGAGGAATTCGCAATGCTAAGGCTCAGACTAAAGGAGGGACTTCATCTCGGTGATGTACCGGAGCAGCGTGAAGCGATAGAAAAGAAGCTGCCGCCGCTTATTAAGGAAGGTTATGCGGAAACTGACGGGGAAAGGGTATGGCTTACTGCCAAGGGCTTTCTTATGTCGAATTCTGTTATCGAATATCTTGTGTTCTGAAAAGTCCTTTCATAAGGGGGCTGAAAAAGTATGAAATTCAATGGAAAACCATTGATTATTGAAAAGAAAAAATTTTGTGTTCTCTGTTTTGAACAAAGTTTTTAGCTTGCTTTTGTACATTATTACTGTAAGGAGCTCTTAATTCTGCTTTCTGCTCACTTGAGGTTCAGCGGAGCTCGTTTCACTTAGCTCTGCATTGCCGACGGTTTTTCTGATCGCTCAGGGTTGACTTTTTTTGCGTAATATAGTATAATTGTATGTAATGCTATTTATTATTAAATATATAAGGAGTGCATTGATATGGCTACAAAGAAGATGTCCAGAGAAAGCTACGAAAAGCTCGTTGCTGAACTCGATGACCTTAAAATCAATAAACGTAAGGAAGTTGCTGAAAGACTTAAAGTTGCACGTTCCTACGGAGACCTCTCCGAGAACGCTGAGTACGATGAGGCTAAAAACGAACAGGCTATCCTCGAAGCTCATATCCAGGAGCTTCAGTATACTATCGACAATGCTGAGATCGTTGACGATGAGAGCATCTCTGTTGATGAGATCGGTATGAGCTCAAAGATCACTATCAAACGTCTTGATACAGGTAAGATCGAGACCTTTACTATCGTTGGTACAAACCATGCAAACGTAAGAGAGGGTCTTATCTCAGACGAGTCTCCTATCGGCAAGGCTGCTATGAAGAAGAGAGTCGGCGATGTCTTTATTGTTGAAGCACCCGCAGGTGAGCTTAAGTTCGAGGTCGTTGAGATCTCCAAGTAATAGCGAAAGGATATTTAATAATGAGCGAAAATCAGGTAAACACACCTGCTCAGGCTGAGGAAGAGCCTGTACAGGATATAAATATACTCAAGAAGGACAGACTTGATAAGCTTGCAGATCTCCGCGAGCTCGGTCACGACCCGTTCACTATAACAAAGTTTGACGTAACAGGTCATGCTGCTGACTACAAGAAGGAGTATGAGGCTAAGGAAGCCGAGATACTTGCTGCTGTAGGCGATGACGAAGAGAAAAAGGCTGAGGAGCTTGAAAAGCTCAACAGCAATATTATCCGTATCGCAGGCCGTATCATGAGCTGGAGAGATATGGGTAAGGCTAACTTTATCGACGTTCGTGACAAGTCAGACCGTATACAGGTATATGTACGTTCAAACGATGTCGGTGCAGACCTTTTCAAGGAATTCAAGAAAAAGTGGGATATCGGTGATATCATCGGCGTTGAGGGATATGTTTTCAGGACACGCAAGGGCGAGATATCCATTCATGCAAAGAGCATAACTCTGCTCACTAAGTCACTTCTTCCGCTTCCGGAAAAGTGGCACGGTCTCAGAGATACAGATACAAGATACCGTCAGCGTTACCTTGACCTCGTTATAAATCCAGAGGTAAAGGATACATTTATAAAGCGTTCAAAGGTCATTTCTTCTATCAGACGCTATCTCGATGATCAGGGCTTCATGGAGGTCGAGACTCCTATGCTGGTCTCAAATGCAGGCGGTGCTGCTGCAAGACCATTCGAGACTCACTATAACGCTCTCGATGAGGACGTTAAGCTTCGTATAAGTCTTGAGCTCTACCTCAAGAGACTTATCGTAGGCGGTCTTGAAAGAGTTTACGAAATAGGCAGAGTTTTCCGCAACGAGGGCGTTGATACCCGTCATAACCCAGAGTTCACTCTTATGGAGCTCTATCAGGCTTATACAGATTACTACGGTATGATGGACCTTACCGAGAATATGTTCCGCCATGTTGCTCAGGAGGTCTGCGGTACAACCTGTGTCCCCTACGGAGAGCATATGATCGACCTTGGCAAGCCATTTGAGCGGCTTACTATGATCGAGGCTGTAAAGAAGTATTCCGGTGTTGATTTCAATGCCATAACTACTCTTGAGGAAGCCCGTGCTGCCGCTAAGGAGCACAATGTTGAGTTTGAAGACCGCCATAAGCGCGGCGACATCCTCAATCTCTTCTTCGAGGCTTTCGTTGAGGAGCACCTCATTCAGCCAACCTTCATAATGGATCATCCTGTTGAGATCTCTCCTCTTACTAAGAAGAAGCCTGATGCCCCTGACTATGTTGAGCGTTTCGAGCTCTTTATCACCGGAAGAGAAATGTGCAATGCATATTCAGAGCTCAATGATCCTATCGACCAGCGCGAGCGCTTCAAGGCTCAGGAAGAAGCTCTCAGTCAGGGCGACGAGGAAGCTAACCGCACAGATGAGGATTTCCTCCGTGCTCTCGAGATCGGCATGCCTCCTACCGGCGGTATCGGCTACGGTATCGACCGTCTTGTTATGCTTCTTACTAACAGTCCTTCTATCAGAGACGTTCTCCTGTTCCCGACAATGAAGAGCCTGCCTGCTAACAGCGGACGTGCTCCCAAGGAAGATACAGAAGAAAAGTGACCAGAATTTGAATATTTTCAGGGCGGATGTTCTCCGCCCTTATTTTTCCGGAGGTAATATGAAGGAAAAAAATAAAAAGGATATTTCTTCGAACACTTCTGCTTCAAAGGAGAACTCTCCCGATAACGACAAGCTTGATATAGGCAAAAGCGTCTTTCAGACCAACCGCGAAATGCTCGAAAAAATGCGCTTGGAGGAAAAAGCTAAGCAGGATGAGATACAACGAGTTATCGAGGAGCGCGAGAAGAAAAAGCAAGAGGCTTACGACAGGCGTATCCGCGAGGAACGTATCGAGCTCATGCGCCTAAAACAG
>Ga0310786_10003718_pt1 | contig 21920 bp, 16 predicted proteins | sample AusTroGonzalo_MG_FD_203881 | JGI IMG/M metagenome (GOLD analysis project Ga0310786, IMG submission 203881) | Bovine rumen microbial communities from tropical cattle in Woodstock, Queensland, Australia - Gonzalo_03 (v2) (version 2) | ecosystem: Host-associated > Mammals > Digestive system >...
TCAACTCCGAGGAAGTCAATGAAATCGTCCGCTATGTCAAGAAGTTTCATCCTGATTCTCGAATCAAGGTGTTCGTCTTTCCAAAACTTAGGGTTGAGGGCAGTCTTGATATTAAACGAAGATAGGTCGATATCGTCAGGGTCCGTTGATTCATAGATTATATCGTTTTCTCCCGTGTCATCGTTGTATGTCTTAACCAATTTTAATGCTGAAGGAGGTATCACCTGACCATAGCAATATCCACCCTCCTTTGCGATGTGCTTTGTTGGGTCTAAAGTAATGTCTTCCTTGTCTAACTTATCAGTGTCTATCTCGTATAGGTCATACCCTCCGTATCCAACCCTGTCGGACCACATTGTAGGTTTGCTAGACAAGAAAATTAATTGAGGTATATCAGATGGGTCGTCGTATTCTCCATTAGGGCCGCTATAAGACCACCAATCATAATATTCGTCACCGACAGAAGGAACGAGTCCGACCTTCAAAATGCTCTCCCTGTTCTTTATTGGAGAAACATGGTAAAGTTTGTTCGGAATTGTTTTTGCCTCTGGGTATTCGAAATTCATCTCCTCACCCTCTCCGTTCCAATACTCATCCATATTGGATTCGTTTAAATTACAAGGCATAGTTCCAAAGTACTTACCACAATCTTTGCATACAAACACAGGTTCTCCGTGGATTTGGCATACAACATCGCCCCCGCACTTGTCACACTTTTCAGGAACGGTTTCGCCCTTGTCGTTTTTCCTGAGTGCTTTTCCTTCCTGAAGGACATCCTTTGAGTTCTTGTTCTGATATTCAGTCCATTTCCTGAAATAGACATTACCCTTCAAGTAAGCCTCAGACTCAATCTCTTCAAGTTTTTCGTTATCCTTAACATCGTCCTTTGAACTGAAATTGAGGTCAACTCCGTCAAGGTTCTGTGAGTGGTGTATCATTTCATGGCAGTAAGTCCTGAGGATATCCTTAGGGTGTCTATCATCACAGAAAATGGTTATCGTCTTTGACTCAGGCTCGTAGTAGCCCGTCTTGATGAATAGTCCGTCCTGTGGAGACCAATCGAGTTTTACCTTTGGATATGGTTTTACATTAAGCCCATCCTTATGCATAAACTCTGCGATTGGCTTGAAATACTTCTTGAAGTCAATGTTTCCTATCCTTGACTCAGCCATAATCAGACTTGAATAAGGATTAAAGCGGCTGGATTCTTTGTCTGGGCGAACTACTTGTCCATGAACCACCTTTACTGGAACCATTTCTCCGTGAACCAATTCTTCCATATTACCGTCTTTTGAAACATAGAAGCATCTGTTTCCAATGAACGCCCTTCCGTAACCTGGGTCTGGATATCCGAAACTGTTAATCCTTTCAAACCATACCTTAGATAAAAATTTGCCTTCCTTGTCAATGTAGTTGCCAACCCTGCCCCTATTAGAATCAATTTTATAGACAACTCCAAAGCCGTTATGGAAAGTCTCACAGAATGCGAAATTCTTCTTTGACAAAAGTTGTCCGTTCGGTAATAGGTAGTTCGTGTTCGGCCCTCCGTTTCGTGGGTTAAGATATACAACCGCAATGCCGTCTATAAACCGCTCTCCGTTATAAAACCACTGTTCGGATATCAATTTTCCGCTTGTGTCAATGTAGTTAACGCCTCCGTTATCGTCTTCTACTCGTGCAATCCCGTCGTGGAAAGAACCAGTTTCTCCGTATATTTTTCCGTTTAACGGTTCTTCGTATCTGTTAATATACATGAACCCCTTCCTGATGCCAGGAACGCCGCTGTCAACCGCAACCGAATAAAGCAATGTCTCACCATCTTTACATAATGCTGGGGACACGAAACTGTACCAATTCTTAAAAATGAGTTCCCTGTTTTTGTCTATGAAATTTTCCCTTCTGTCATCATCTTTCACAACCATTGCCACACCCTGGTTCGGATTATAGCCAAAGAAAAGTCTTGGGTTCTCCTTAAAAATGAATTCACCATCCACCGTCATTCCGTTCATCTTTGACGGAAAATTGGAAAGTTTAACAGGTATCACGCCAAAGACAAATTCTGTATATCCTGGGGCTTCGACAAACCATTTCTTTGACATTAATTTATTGTTCTTAAGATAGTTGTACTCGTCCCTTAGGACAACCATTGAAATACCGTCCACATTTGTCTTTCTTACCTCCTTGAACAAATCGCTTGGTTTCCTTCCAGCGTCAAGCATATCTTGGATTTCGTCTGTCAATATAATCCCCTTTGCGTGCAACTCTTCTCTCGTGTATGGCTTGAATGTCTGATAGAAGTTTCTTCCGAGGAGAGTTTCCAACTGTTCTACTGTCATTACGCTGTCGTTACCGTCGTAGTCGTGGTTCCATCTACAGGTAATGGTGTTTGCGTTACCCACCTCGTCAACGGAAACGGCAATCATGCTTAGTCCGTAATCGTCAAGCGGACAGTTTTCACCCCTTGTCTTCACCGCCGTCTTAAAATCATTCCTCAAACAGAAATAAAATCTTCCAATACCGTTCTTAGTGTATGAGTTGTACATATCCGCACTGTGGGTTACGCACCATGAAGTGTACTTCCCATATCTTGCAGCACTCTTAGGGGTGTCAATCGGTACTATTGTGTAATCCTCGTTCGGTGTCAACTGTCTTGAGTCGGAAGCAGCCTTCGCCGTCTCCAAATCTGTCTTTGCGATTTCGCTGAATCTTTCAATGAGCGTATCAGGCGATTCTCCGTTAAGGTCGTAGTCATATTCGTTCACATGTGCGTCAGAAGCGATGTATTCGAGTGCCTTGTTCAACTTTGACACAGTGCTTGGGTCCCTAAGTTCACCGTCAAGGTACATGCGTGTGACACCCAGCATAAACTTACACTGTTGCAGGCGTGCGTTAGGTATGTCGTTTCTGATTGAATTTAGGATTTCTTGGCGTTGTGTCTCACCGTATCCTTTTTTTTTTAAAAGGTTTCTCGCCTTTTTGAGATTCGTTCCTTCGTTCTCTATGATAAGTTGAAGATGCTTCCACTGTTCTTCGGTTATCACCATTGATTTCTTACATTCGTTAACATGGAAGTACTCGTTGTTTCCACCTTCTCCCGCTATCGTGTATTCATCTGATTCGGGTTCAGCACCCTCGGATAGGTCATCGTCGTAGTTTGGAATATCGTCATAGTATCTTTCAATCCCATCGAACTCATCCTTCGAGAGTTCCCTTCTTGATACAACTGCGGATTGGTCCCAAAAACAGAGGCAGTCGTAACCTTCGTCTTCTGACACGAGATATTCGTATCCGCCGAATCCCGCAGCGGACATTTTTGCGACATCTTCCTCGCTCATATCATCATAGGTATCAAACTCGTAACCTAGAACATTGTCAATTTCGTATCCATCAGCAGCATTGAGTTTGTTCATATCAATAACAAATTCCTCAACCCTGTTTCCGTACATACGGGCGTATCCAATGTCGTTAGTGACCCAAAGAAGATGTGTTCTCTGTGAACCATATCTTGCCTTGTAACCTCTATACCATTTTTCAAGTCTCTGTCCTCCTGCTTCCTCCATCATTCCACCGCCCGTGACGGCATCCATCACGCCTGCGTTCACCTTATTGTGAACTTGGTCCATAGCGGAAGGCGTGTCGCTCTCGCTGAGCATATGCATCTGCTCCAACTCTTCGTCGCTCCTTGGTTTGAACACTTCGTTGTATCTCAAATGCGTCACCCTTTGTATGTCAATAGCGGTTCTAAGCCCCTCAGGGTTTTCACCGCCGTTGTTGTGGTTCCACCTCGTAGTGATATTGTCAGGCATACCGTCTGGGCCGACAATTACACATATGAGCGAAAGTCCATACTCATCCAAAGGGCAGTTTTCGCCTTCAATCGGCTTAATGTCCCTATACCCATCTCTTTCAAGTACATATACCTTTCCACCGCCTCCCGTGTACTGTGGATACATCTGCCCTATCTTGTCTTCGATACATATGCACCAATCGCAGTATTCACCGAGCGATAGGAGGTATTTCAAACTGTCTCCAACTGGCATACACCCAGTCCCAGTGAACTCGTCCTTGATAGGAACGACTCTATACCTCGGCATTTCTTCTCCTTCGTAGTTTTCAGCGTCCATAGCGGCACGCATATCTTCCCTCCATTGGTTGTACTTAGGCGCAAACCTGCCCATGAACTCCCCATAGGACATTCCGTCCATATCACAGTTCATATCTGGCTCACCACCAAGGAAGAAGTTCTTGTTGTCGTGTATTGCGTTGAGTAGTTTGCCGAACTTAATGATGTCGCCACCCCTAAGTTCCTCCTCGCTCCAAGAATAGAAGCCGAGTTCGTTGCACATTATCCTTGCAGCACCCTTGATATACTCTATCGGGCCCCTATCACGGTTGATATTCAACTGTGAATAGAGGTTGGCACGAAGGAAATCAATGAATTTGTTCTGTGTGGGATGATTGGCAACACTGTTCCATATCTGAGGCTCAGTACCGCCGTGGCAAACCTGTGGCTTGATGTTTTGCACCATAAATGGGTCATTCAATGACATATCAAGGTAAGTCTTCATCTGTGTTGGGAAACACCTTGCGATAATCTCCTTGACAGCCTTTCTGACAGCACCCGATTCTTCCGTCAAAAGTATGGTTTTACCAGGGCGTTTGTTGATATATTCGTTCAACACCTTGGCGTGGTCGTTTCTTATGTAAACAGTTTTCATCACTAAATAAATAGTTGGCACAAAATAAAAAAGAGCCACAATAATGTGGCCCTTTCAAGTACAAATGGCAATAGAATTAACCGTTATCTACTGCACCGTTCTCTTCGAAGAATTTCTCAACATCAACAACCTGAAGTTGGTCGTGTCCGAGTGCCTTAGCACCCATGAACTCAACGACTGGCTGCTCCTCGTTTGTTCCGACTCCGCCGTTAGCCTCAATTGCCTTTGGCATAAGTCCTTCGAACTCGGTTCCTTCTACGAAATCGTAGTTCATCATTTCGTGATTAATCTCGTACATAATAGCTATTTGTTTTTAAATGATTATTCTGGTACAACCTCGAAGACTTTCTTGCCATCTTCGGTTGATTCGACTACCTTGTATCCCTGTGCGACATAACTTACAGGACCGCCTGGCTCACCATAGGTAACGGCAGGATTGAACTCGTAGAACTTACCGCCGTAAACATTGATGTGAGCAGTTCCGTTCGTGTAGTTCTCGTCAAGGCAGTTGAGCAAGAACTTAAGGTTGTTGTTCTCGTCCCTATCCATAGTGTCAGCGTTCAAGAGTTTGAATGTTCCGCCATAGACATTGATAGTTCCAGCTTGTGCGTATAGGGTGTGTGTATAACCTCTGAACTCACCTGATTCGATGTTAACTACAACGTTGTTTCCATTAGCCCAAATGAGGTAATCGCTGTGGTTATTCTCGAAGACACCACCACCAACTGAATCCTTGATGGTAACCTGTGCTGCGTTCCTGAGATAGAACGAACCAGTGTTAGAAGTTTCGGCCCTAGTGTCGCCGCACTTCCAAACGTGTCCGTTAAGGTCGATTACTTCCTTGCCGCTTGCAAGTGCTGAAAGTTGACGGCCCTTGGTAAGTTCAATATCGGTGTCAAGGATAATCTTTCCGTTGGCGAGTGAAGAGTTCATAAGTTTAGCGTTGCTGTCCTGTGAAACATGGAACTCTGCATATGCAATTTGGCAACCCTCGTGGAGTTCGAGTTCATCAGCAAACTCTGCAATATCAAGTCCGTTCACAAAGATATTACCCTTGAGGACAATGAGTTTATTTGCGTGGAATCCGCTCTTTAGGTTGAGGGTGTTGTCGCTACAGGTGACGGTTACTTCGTCATACTTTCCTGCGAGGTTGACGGTTGCGTTAGGTGCATAGATAGTAGGGCTTGCAGTGACGGCGGTGTCTCCGTCGGTAACGCTAAGTTCATCGTCGCCAAGATAGACTACGCCGCAGTCTTCGCCAACGAAGTTCGCATTGACGGTGACAGGCTGGTCAGTGTCAGCGACCGAAACGGTTCCGTGTACATTCGGATAGATTGAACTTGACACGCTGATTTTATTTCCTTCAAGATAGATGTCGTTGTACTCACCCCTTAGATATACAGTACCTCCGCTTGTGATGATGTTCACATCAACAGGCTCCTCCTGCGTTCCAGTGATTGTGATGTATTTACCGCTGCCGCTTGCCTCGTTAGTGATTGTAGCACCGTTTTGAACGGCTCCGCTGATTGTTGCGCTACGACCTGCGTCAGCAGGGAGTGATAGGTTATTGATTGACTCTACGACTGCACTGTAAGCCTTTGTTCCGCCCTCAGGGTCGGTTACAGCGGTGTTGAGGTCCTCGTTAACCTGCTCCTGTTCAGGAGTGTTTTCAGTTTCCTCAGGGCGTTCTACGACTGGCTCTTCGTCACCGCCGCCTTCTCCGCCGCCTGAGCCACCCTCGAAGAGGGCGTTAATGCTGATAACCTCCAATGCGTCAGGGACGCTATACCTGAAAAGGTGTGAATAATACCCAGCGCCCTTTCCCGTTGAGTAGCCTTCCATAGCCTTTGGTGTAAGTCCGTTGAACTCGGTTCCCTCAAGGAAATCATAGGTCTTCATTTCATTATTTTCTGCCATAACTTTAGTTTATTACTTTGAATTATTGTAAGTATAGTTTTACTATCCAATAAATAGTTATGAAATCAGAAAGTTTTGAGCATGTGCCTCCTTAATATGTTTTGTGCAGTGCCTGAATTCTTCTTATTATCCCTCACCAAAGCGATGTCTTCTATTGATGCGGCGGTCATTGCTGCGTCTCGTTCGTCATCTGTCTTGAAGCCGCCTTTCGTCTTCGTAATCTTCGGGTTTATGTTCCGTGGCGATTCGAGCATGTGATATACCGTAATCCTTGATGGGTCGAGACACACGATGTCCATCAGGTAGTCCTGTGCCATTATGTCAGCGCCGTAGTAATCGCCGACGATGAATTTCGCCTCAGGGTTTCTGTGTAGGACAAGGTTGATTAGCGGCTCGTAGTTGAACTCGAACTCGGCCTTCGTTATGTCACGGTGTCCTGAAATGAAATATGTGTTGGCGATATCAACCTCCTCGTTTTCCTTCTTGTTGAGTTCGGCGTTAATCTTGTCCATATCCGCATCTCCAACCTTTTCGTACTCGTATTTGCTCTTAATCATCTTGTTGAGTGCCTTCCCCTGAGAAGCGTCCGTTCCGCCTCCGACAAAAACAAGGTAATCTTCAAACTTTACATCGTGATAGACATAGGTTGTCGCATTGTTGAATGTCACATAGAGTTCACCCTTGTTCTCGTTCTCGTCCTCAACCATTTCAGAGTACTTAATCATACTTGAATCGTACCAAACTTTTTGAGTTTTCGTTTTTTCGTCGTATATTTTCTTTAAAATCATAACAATACCTTTTATATTTATAATATCTTGTCTACCGCTCAAAATCAACCAAAAGTCGGTTATTTGTTTTTGAATCCCGTTTTTTGTATATTTGCATAGACAAGAAATTTTAACGCATAGAAGATGGACGAAATAAAGAAAGAAGAAATCCAGATGTCCGAGGAACTAATAGCCCTTCTGGACTACATTAAGAGGGATTTATCACAAGAACTTCCCACACTTACGATTGACATAAACTATTTCCTGTTGGGTGTGCTTGCTCAAAAAATGAGCGACCTGTACTTCAGGCTTGATAGTTGTATGACATCAATGACGATTCAGAGTATGTACAATACCCTGTATCAGGTTGTGTCATCCCGTGCTATCGCTGCGATAAAGCCAAACAGGGTTCCGTCATACGACCCGAAGATGGTTCAGATTCTGATGAACGCAGAACGGGAGGCGAAGAGTATTGGCAGCGAGGAAGTGACTTCCGAGCATGTGTTCTTGGCGATTCTCGCTGACGATGACGAATCCAACAAGATTAGGAAAGTCTTCAACAAGGCGGGTATCACCTATGGCATTATGCGTGGTAAGATTAGGGAAGGAAAACCTATGGCATCTGAAGGCATTGCGTCCATCACACTCCCAGACGGAACTGAAACCGATGTGCATATCATCAAGGCTAAATCACTCGCAGAGGCGAAGAAGGCACTCCTTGACAAAATGAGGGAGATTGCCGATAACGAAGACGGACTTATCCCTCCTGGCTTCCAAAAGAAGAAGATGGGGAAAAACGCCTATGTGAACGATTACTGCACCAACCTCAACGAACTCGCAAAGGAAGGAAAGATTGACAAACTCGTCGGGCGTGAAAAAGAGATGAACGAAATCATCCGAATTCTCGGACGAAAGAAGAAGAACAACGCAATCCTCGTCGGCGGGGAGGGTGTCGGAAAGACAGCCATCGGAGAAGCCCTCGCCCTCAAGATTGTGAACGGTGAGGTTCCTGAATTCCTCATTGACAAAACCCTTGTTTCCCTTGACATGACAGCACTTATGGCGGGAACAACCCTTCGTGGTATGTTCGAGGAGCGTGTGAAGGGTGTCATTGACAATGTGAAGAGTGACGGAAACTTCATCCTATTTATGGATAATATCGGAGCAATGCTTGCCGACAAGGGCAAGAACGACTTCGATGTGTCCGCTATGTTGGCGAGAGCCCTTGAAAGTGGCGACATTCAGGTAATCGGAACTTCCGATTTCAATTCATACCGCAAGACATTCGACAAGGACCCAAGCCTTGCGAGACGATTCCACAAGATTATCGTTGAAGCACCTTCTACGGCTGAGTCAATCGAAATCCTCAAGGGGCTTAAGGAGTCCTATGAGAAATATCACAAGGTAAAATACACAGAGGAAGCGGTTACCGCCTGTGTAAAACTCTCTGAAAGGTATATCACCGACAGGAACCTTCCTGATTCGGCAATCGACCTTATGGACGAAATCGGTTCTTCCAAGGGGTTGTCTGTGGAACCTAAGGAGTTCAAGGAATACAGGACTATGATTTCCAAACTTGACGAGGAGATTGAAGCGTTGGACGGTGACGAAAAGACTGCAAAGCAGGAGGAAAAGGCAATCACGATTGACAAGTACAACGAGGCGAAGAAAAAGTTCGACGAAGAGAGGGAGAGCAACCCTATCGAAATCACCAAGGACGATATCCTTGAAATCGTTTCAATCAAGACGGGCATTCCTGTAAACAGCCTCACGGCGGACGATAAGAAGAAACTCTCCGCAATGGATTCCCGTATCAAGGAAGAGGTTGTCGGACAGGACGAAGCAATCGAAACCATCTGCAAGGCTCTCAAGAGAAGCCGTGTCGGACTCCGTAAGAGCGGCTGTATGTACAGTGCAATCTGTATCGGTAAGACGGGCGTAGGTAAAACGCTGATTGCCAAGAAATTGGCTAAGGAACTCTTCGGTAGCGAAGACGCACTCGTCCGTTTCGATATGTCAGAGTTCTCAGACAAGGTTTCTGTCAACAAACTCATCGGTTCCAACCCTGGCTATGTTGGCTACGAAGAGGGTGGGCAACTCACCGAGGCTATCAAGAACAAGAAACATAGCGTTCTTCTCCTTGATGAAATTGAGAAAGCCGACCCTGAGGTGTATAACATCTTCCTTCAGGTGCTTGACGAAGGCTTCCTTACCGACAACGCAGGTATGAGGGTTGATTTCAGCAATGTAATCGTACTCTTCACCTCGAATGTCGGTGCTAAGGCGGCGAGTGATTTCGGAAGAGGAATCGGATTCACTGAAAACGAGGACGATAACACAAAGAGAATCCTCACGAAACAGTTGAAGAACAGGTTCCCTCCTGAATTCCTCAACCGTATTGACGATGTAATCTACTTCAACTCCCTCACTGACGAAAATCTCAGGGATATCATCAAGATTGAAATGGGCAAACTTGGAAACAACCTGCTCTCAATCGGACACGAAATGGTTTATGACGATGAAGTCGTTGACTATCTCCTTGCAATCGTCAAGAATGAGAAAGAATTCGGGGCACGGCCAATTATGCGTGCTATCCAAGACGAGATTGAAGATAAGATAACAGATGCCATTCTCGAAAGCGACTTCGAGAGTGGACATACATTCCAAATTTCTTGTTGTTCAGACGAAAACGAAGTCGTTGTCGCTTAGTCAATATCCCACGGGAAACCGTGGGATTTTCTTTATATAGTGGCTATTTATTTAAGAATAGTAGTATAAACTAATGAAGAAGATTATATTAAGCGAATCTCAGTCAAGGCAACTTGCGAAAATATTGAAGGAGAGCGAGACTCAAGTTCAGCAGATGCCTGTTGACAAGAAGATGAACAAGCCATATTTCGTGAATCCAGACAAGGTTAAGGTTGTCAAGAAGTTCCTTGATAACGGGTTTACCGCACACGATTTCGAGCGTGTCGGGGCTAACGGATTCCCTGAGAAGATTAAGATTATCACGATGAACGCCTCGAACGGGGCTCCGCTTAAGCCTATGTACAAAGACCAGGTTAAGGACCTCCTTATTGACAAGTTTCAAAATATGTTTCTTGACAAAATGGAAAGGGATGTGTTTATGACGCAGGTTCTTGACGATTGGCTCAACAACGCAATAAGCGTTCACGGCATGCTATCGAAGAATATGCTCAAAGAGGCTACCGTAACCTCTGATATGGTTGACGAGCGTGCAGCAGAGACAAACACCAACCCGACTGACGGGCAGAAAGAGGCGGGAAACTATAAGATGGGGCACATTTCAATCAAGGGAATGAGAATTACCATTGAAAGCCCAAGGGGTTCTATCAGGAAAGGAACGGACAGCAACGGCACTGCTTGGCAAAGGCAAATGAGAAACCACTACGGTTATTTCACCAACACAACAGGTAACGGAAAAGACGGCGATGCCGTTGATGTATTTATCGGACCGCACCCTGAAGACTTCGACAGGGTTTATGTCGTTGACCAGAAGGTTGATGGAAGGTTTGACGAGAGCAAGGTAATGATTGGTTTCTATTCAAAGCAGGAAGCGTTGCAGGCATACCTATCGAATTACAGCCCAGATTGGCAGGGATTCTGGAGAATCACGGGCGTGACGCTCAGGGTGTTCAAGAAGTGGCTGTACAGGGACCACAAGCAGAGGAAGCCTTTCTTCGATTATGTCACAATCAGGAAACAGAGGCTTGAAGAGGGAAGGATGAACGAGGAGGATTCCAATGAAGTCAAATTTGTCGGAAGGATGTTCGACACGAAGGCGGCGGTTGAGGTTTGTGAGGAACTTAAGGCAAAGGGTATCTTGGGCTATAACAAAGACAACGCAGTCTATGTCACAATCGAACGGGACAAACTGTCACCGTATTACATTGACGAGATTACGGACTTCGCCGAGAAGATAATGAAGGAGTATATGAAAACCCACTCCGACTCAATCGGTGAACCGTCATATGCAAACAGTCTCAATGAGGGGAATATCGACCCTATGGATATGTATATCAATGTCAAGACTAACCCTAACCCAGGAACGGAAAGGAAAACACCACCGCCACCTGTTGAGAATTGGGTTGTGATAAAGGGTAAGAAGAATAAGATGAACCTTATAAACACAGAGACGGGAGAACTCCTATCGGATAATTGGTACAATTGGATTGGTAACATGGTTAACGGATTCGCAATCGTGAACCTAAGGGGGCGTGGATACAACATCATCAACGACAGGGGTGAATTAGTACTCCCAGAGTGGCACGAGGATATCAGGGAACCCGACGAAAACGGCTGCTACACACTGATAGACGGATACGAAGAGAAAAAAATAAAACCGTAGAAATTTCTACGGTTTTTTTATTGTATCTGTTCCAAGTTGTCCGCCGCAAGTTCATTAGGTCTTATTCCGCAATATTTAGCCATCTTAAGTGCTGCGTCCGTGTATGTGTCTCCTCCCCACCCAAACAGGTTCTGAGGGTTCGACTGCACATGTGTGAATGCCTCTGACTTTACTTGATAGAACTCAACGCTCTGCACGCCCTGTATCTTTGACGCAACTGCTCTTATCTGCTGCATATTCTGCTGAGTAGCCTTGCAAATCCAATACTTGTACCCTTCAGCCTGAGGGTTCTTGATTAGGCATAGGATTGACACCTTTTCGTTCTCGTTCTTTCCACGGACATCGTTCTGTGTCTGCATTGTTTCGGAGTTTATGTTCCAACCGTCGGCTCTTATCTGCTCGGTAGCAGCCATAAATTCAGCACCGTGGAGGTTTTTCGGCCACAGTCCCATCACGATTGAGACATAAGCGTGTGCCATTTCGTGCAGGAGGGTACTTATCACCGATTTCTCAGGTCTGTCGAAGGCGTTTGTTAGCGTCAGGACACCCCTATTGTTTCCGCTCCAGACTATCTTCCTCGTCATCCAGTTGTATTCGGCGTTCGGGTTGTAGTTTCCCCACCTGTCAGTAAGGTTAGCCACACGGAGTGTAGGCATAATGATTTTGCCGCCGAAATACTTTTTGTTGTACTCGGCGAACTTCTGCCTCATCCATGCGACTGTCGGAACCATTTTACTGTCTGATTACCTTTATGAAATAGCCCATCTGCCCGTTATAGTTCTCAAGTGCCGTAGCCCTGAGCGGCAAACCGTTGTCCTGGTAGAAAATATTTAGGTCTTCCACGAGTTGTTCGAATGGAAGAGACTCTGATGTGTCAGGAATCAATGCGTCTGACGATTGGTGAAGGTCAAGAATCATTTCTCCTGGCTGCTTTGACACCACTTTTCCGTCCCAACCGTTTCCACGGATAACCTCACTTGCCTTCTGTGGCTTACCTTCGTTGTATGTCCTGTGCAAGAGGTTCATTTCGTTCAATGACTTCTTCGCTGCGGCATATACAATACCAATTATCTCGTTTTCTGATAGTTCAATCTTGCTCATAAACAATGCGTTCTTTATATAATAAATATCCGTTAAACAACTAAAAAAAGCGGGATTTCTCCCGCTTGAAACTGAACACGACTGAAAGTGGCTATGTCTCTCTAATTTACGCCATCCAATTCAGGGGTTGTTTTGCAGATAATTAGAGTGTTGTTTTGAAAAAAGAATTATTTTTTGTATTTTTATCAAAATTGTATGGATAAATGATTGTTTTTAGCGAAGAACAAGAAAAGATATTTGAATTTGCCAACAAGGGCGTTTTCAATATGATTGTTCAGGCGGTTGCGGGTGCGGGAAAGACAACCACCCTCGTTGAGTGCGTAAACAGGATACGGCCCGACAGGAAAATCCTTCTGCTTGCCCACAACAGGTCGACGAGGGACACCCTAAAGGAGCGAATAGGCGAAAGGGAGAATGTAAGGATATTCACCCTCCACGGACTCGCTTGGAGACTGTATGTCGAACACTTCGAAGAAACACCAGAGATTAACGAGGACAAGTACAGGGCATATGTCAATGCGAACATAGAAACCATTGGTAGCGAACTTTACAAGGCATTGTCGCAATCAAAGAGGATGATGTACAAGGCGAACGCCTTTCAGTTGATTGACATGGCGAGATACAACCTTAAGCAGTCCGAAAAGGAAATTAGGAAGATGGCTACCAAGAAATACGGTATGTCGCTTATTGCCGACGAGTGCCACTTTGTCGCAAGGGTGCTTAATTGGGGTATGGAGAACAGGAAGACCGTTGATTACGAGGACCTTCTTTGGCTACCTTCGCAGTTTGGCTACTTCACGAAGAAATATCTCGCCGACATCATAATGCTTGACGAGGCTCAGGACGCTTCAATCGCACAGCAGGATGTAATCAAGAGGTGTTTCAAGAGGGAAACGAGGCTGTTTGCGTTCGGCGACGAGGACCAGACAATCAACTCTTGGTGCGGTTCAGACACGGATTCGTTCGAACACCTTAAGGATGCCGACGAATTCAGGCGTCCAGCGGTTGAATTTCCTCTGAGTACGAATTACAGGTGCGGAAAGAAAATCATTGAGTACGCAAAACAGTACACGGAGAAGACAATCAACGCACGGGAGGGTGCGGAAGACGGCGTTGTGAGGCACGACGCACACCTCTACGAAGTGAACGACGGGGATATGATTCTCTGCCGAAATATCGCACCGCTAATGGAGGTTTACAGGCGTGGAGTTGCGATTGGAAAGAAAATGTACTTCCGTGGAGAGGAACTTGGAAGGAATCTCGTGAAGGATGCGGACTGTGCGAACGGGGATACGATTGATGAAATCATTTTCAGTATGAAAAAACGCCTTGTCTCCACTTGGCAGTTCCTGTCAAACGAACTTGGGATTAGCGAGAGGGAGGCTGCGAACGAGCCAATGCTTGTTTCTCTTCTTGACACGATAAAGACTATGGAAAGCCTGCCGCCAACCGTCAAAAACCGCAGAGACCTTGAGAAGTTCACGAAAGATGTGTTCTCGAACGAGGGCAGCGAGGGTATCCAGCTGTCAACGATACACAGGGCGAAGGGGCTTGAAGCCGACAATGTGTTCATTATCTGTCCGTCGCTTATCCCAAGCAAACTGTCAACCCTTGATTGGCAGATTTTGGAGGAGAAACACCTTCTTTATGTGATGTGTACGAGGCCGAAGAACAGCCTCAACTTCATTACCGAGAAGGAAATCGCCCCACATCACGCATTTTTTGACAGCTTGACTATGCATAGTGAATTGGTTAAAATAAAAGACGAAGTTATGGAACAAGCGTAAGTATGAGTACAAGAAGATTTAGGAGAAATTCAGATAACGATTCATACCAGTTCAGCATCTATGGCGATGGCAGGGCAATGTCATTCGGCCCACCTCCGTATAGCCTGAATAGGTATGAACAGAGTTCCAACACAGCAAGCGATGTGACGATGGGCTTGGATTTGTGGGACAGGAACACCTTTTGGATTAGTGACGATAGGTTCACCATAAAAGAAGTTTTTAAGATATAACTTGTGTTTTTAACAATTTTGTTGTATATTAGTATTGAAATATGGGAGTTAATAAGTTTAAAGGCATAAAAAATGTGGCGTTGCCCACTGAATTGTCAAACAACTACGGAAATGTTGACGGACTATCGTTGCAGAATCTGTTCTATGCGAGAAACGGATATTTTCCAAGTTGTTTTCTGTTTGATTATGAGACAAGAACGAACGGGGATTTCTCGTTCGACACTATAAAAATGTCCAAATACCTCGTTGACAATCTTCCTGCTGACGAAAATGTTGAACTGTCAACATACTACACGAAAATTCTCGGAAGCAAGGACGATAGGACGGAACTCGGATTCTGCATCATTCTCAACAAGAGCAAGATTTATGCAAGGTTCGAGAAAAGGGTGAACGAATCATATATTCTCTACTCGAACGAATTCCCTGAGGCACTTGACAGTTTCTTGGAAATGGCTCTACAATTCTATGTAGCACCTAACGGCGAAGAGAACACCTATTGGAGAATTTGCAGCAGCCAAGGAGGTTACTACCTTGAAAAGGGTAACACAAAGTGTCCGCAGAATTTTGATGTGAAGAAATTGTACAATGACACATTCCTTTCTGAAGATGAAAAAATACACAAGTTCATTGAGGAGAAGGACAAACCAGGACTCGTAATCCTTCACGGAGAAAAGGGAACTGGAAAGAGTTCATACATCAAGTATCTAATCAACAAACACCCAGACAAAAAATTCGTGTTTGTTCCCGCTGCCATGATTAGGCTTCTCGGAGACACCTCGTTCGGTTCGTTCCTTTCCACGCTCAGTGAGCATATAATCATCCTCGAAGACTGCGAAAACGCAATTCAGGACAGGAAGGCACACGGAGACGGCGCTGCTGTATCGCTTCTGTTGAACATGACTGACGGTATTCTCGCAGACGACCTGAATATGAAGTTTATCTGCACATTCAACGACGAAATGAGGAATATCGACCCTGCGCTTCTCAGGAAGGGAAGGTGCATGACAAAATACGAATTCGGGCCGCTATGCACGGAGAAGGCACAGAAACTCCTTGAAGAGAGGGGAATTGAGGCACTGATTACCAAGCCAATCACGCTTGCCGATATCTTCCATTACGAAGACGATGACTATGAAATAAAGAAGAAAGCAATTATCTGATATGGCGAAGACACAACCAATAACCTCACAGGGAGTCGTGACTGAAGCACTTCCGAACGCAATGTTTAGGGTTGAACTCGAAAACGGGTACAACATCCTATGCGTTGCGAGTGGGAAAATGAGAAAGAACTACATTAAGATTATCGTAGGTGATACCGTAAAGGTTGAAATGCCGCCCTACGACTTATCAAAAGGCAGAATAGTAACGAGATTATAAACTTTTTTAAAATTAATTCATTATGCTTAATTCATTATTTAACACAGCCCTTAGACTGTTCGACGATTCAAGTATCGAATACCTTCAGAATCGTCTCACCGCAGGCCTTGAGAACTTCAAAAAGACTTTCGGTGCTTATTTCTCCACCCTTGAGGACAAGGAGGATTACTACGAGCTTACCCTTGATGTCGCTGACGATGCAAAGGCAAGCAATGTGACTGTTGATTTCGACGATGAGACTCGTGAACTCACTGTTGAGTACAAGTACGAGAGCAAGAACTTCAACAGCAAGTCTGTTATCACCGAGGTTCTTCCTGAGGACGCTGACGAAGACACCATTGAGGCGACTGTCGAAGATGGCAAGTTGGTTGTCACCATTGAGAAGAAGGAAGAGCCCGAAGAGGTTGAGGAAGAGGAAGTTTACGATGACACCGTTGTCAAAGTAACCCGCAATGCCAGAAAGTAAGGTTTGGCAATTTTGTAAATGTTAAAAATTTCATGAAAAAGGAGGGTTAAACGCCCTCCTTTTTTTCTTTCATATATTTGTTGATAAAACTTAATAGTTCAGAACTGCCGTCGTTGAATGCCATCACCTCGGCGAACCTTTCGGTTACTTGTTCTTCGTCTGTGTTGAGAAGGTTCCTGAGAGCCATCAGTTTTTCTCCCCTGAATATTCCCGTTCCCTGCTGCGTATCAAGCCTTCTTTTCTGTTTTATCCATTCAACAAGCCCGTGTGCGCATTCGTGCCATAGGCTGATTGCAATTTGCTCATACACATACTTGTAGCGGAAAAAATCATCATACTCTTTCTTTACCCAGTCCATAATCGCCTTTTTGTTGATGGCCATTCTCATACATCCATTCCTCTTAACGCTCCTTGCTTGGTAAACGGCAACGCAATCTGCATAGTATCCGCTGAAATCGTATCTTGTATTGTATTTTGCTGATATTCCGAGTGGTGCGAGGAACTTGTTTATCTCAGACATCACCTCGTTTACATCACTGTCGAAATCCCTGTCAACCAATGACAAAAACTCTTTAAGGCCGTTGTCCTCCCTACCGAACAGTCTTCTAAGCGACTCTTCAACCATTTCGGATATATCATCCTCGTCAAGTTCTATCTTATGTTTCTGTTTCCTCGTATAAGCCTTCTTGTTTTTCGTCATGGTTGACCTGAACGCAGTAGGCTTACCGTGTTTCTCAATGTCTTCCTTCCTTCTCTCGGCAGCGTCACGCTTTATAATATCCAAGTTTGTGTTCTTTTTCTTCGGCATACTTAACATAGTTTATAATCCCGTCAACATGGGTTTTTATTACGGCTTCACGCCCCTCTTTAGAGAGGATATACTTCACATCGTCAGCGTTGTCGTAGAAGAAGTTCTCGGTGAGGACGGCGGGGCAGACAGTTTTGTAAATTACCGTGAAATTAGCCTCCCAATCCCTGTCTCCGTCGGAGGTGTCTTTCCTTATCTTCCTGTTCTTGAAATTCTTCTCGGCTTCGTCATAGAGGAAATCCGCCAATTTGTCGCTCTTCGTTGTCCCGACAGTCGTGTATGCACACCAACCCTGTGCATCCATCCATTTAGTTCCGTTTCCCGCTGCATTTGCGTGAATTGAAAGGAAGATAACCTTGTCTGTTCCGATTTCTCCGCACACCTTGTTCACCCTCTTGGCTCTCTCGGACAAAGAAACGTCGTTTGATTCGGTTACAATCAGTTCAGCGTCGTATTTGAGTTCCTTGAGCCTCTTGACGATTTCGGCTGCTATTTCCCTGTTCCACTTGTATTCGTAGAACTCAATCATTGGCTTAACTCCGTTTGCGGAATAAGGACTTCGTTTTCCCGCCGTGTTCACGCCGTGCCCGTTGTCAATGAGTATCTTGAAATCGGACACGAATTCAGGTTCTGTGTTCTGTTCGTCACCGTTGTCTTCTGTTGAAATCGGCTCATTTCCGTCAATTTGCGGCTCATTTCCGTCGTTTTGCGGCTCAGGAACCGTTGTAGTGATTGCAGAAGTGGTTGTATCGCCACTGTTAACCGTTGGCTCCACAGTGTCCTGCGTGCCAAATATCTTCTTGAAGAAGTCTATTATTGCTTTAAAGAGTTTTGCCATAGTTTCACCTCCTTAGTTCCGTTATTGATTTATAAATTCTTCTAAAGTTTTCAGATACCTGATGTGCTTCGCTCAGTACCAACTGCCTAATCTCCTGACACATTTGTTCGTAATCATCACAACCGTTATAATTACTATTGAACTCCAATGAAGGTTGGTCGTTATTGTCGAACACTACAGAGAATAACAATTTGTTCTTATAGTGTAAAAATATCCTGCGATTTCCAACCCCTTGGTAGGAAATGTTTGAGTTCTTCAAGTCTATTCCGTTTTTCGACGGCCAGAAGTTAAGGTTTTTGTCCATTAAGAACACCTTACCATCCATACCGATGACACACCAATTGTTGTATGTGATGTTCTCTATCTCAAACGCACCCTTTGGTGTCAAATCCTTTCCAGTCTTAGCGTTAAGCAAGTGCCATTTTCCGTCCCTCGTCTGAGCCTTAATCCAACCGCCAATTAATGTTCTTGGCTTTGTATCATGATTTTGTTTGAAGTTCACATTGTCAAGCACAATATTGCCCGTTACGAAATTTGCGAGAGAAAACTTATCAGTATCACCCGTATTCAGGTTTGAAATCACGCCCGTAGAAATCAACACCAAGTCAGAGTCTTCAATAAAACCATATTTCTTGACAGGGGAATTCTCGAATGTCAGATTTCCGTTGAGCAGGTTCATGAAGTTATAACTGTTGCCGTCTTTTATGGTGCAGTATGGCTCACCCTCAAGTGAAACACAGAACATTCCAGTGTATTTAGTTTCGACAATCTTCCTAAAAACGCCGTCAACCACCTCATAAATGACATCATTTGTGTTGCCTTTACCTTCTCCCAATCCTTTTCCGACATAATACCTCCCCCTAAAGTTAAAGTGTCCAGATTTTACGGCGTAGTCGAATATGCTCGAATGTTTTGCCGTAAGCATCCTTTTCTGCGAGAGTCCGTATAGGAACACATCACCGTTGTCGCTGACAATCAAAATATCGTCGTAATCCCCAAAAATGTCCATTCCTGTGAAATTCTTGTCAAAGACAAACTTGTTCCTTGTTTCGTTGTAAAGGTTGTAGTATTTACCTTCACGAGGTCCCATGTCGCCAGTAATGACGATAGCATACTCTTCTCCGTTATGCTCACCAAGGTCCTTGTATAGTTGGAAATTGTCCGATGATGGCTCCATATCTTCACCGAAGGAGTATTTACGCTTTCTCGCCGATATGACAACATTATCGCCTTCAATGGTAGCAACAAATTTATCTTCTGCTGGGTAGTCTTTTCGTATCAGTGGTTCGATTCCATAGTCCGTACAAAGAAGAAGCGAGTGTGAGCCATCTACCCCTATGACTTCAATTGCCCATCCGTAATGTCCAGCTTGGTCTATCACGGTGCTTACCTGTTCGTTGTAGAAAAGGCTATCAGCCTCGAAGCCATAATCACTTACTGGACATGAAAAGAAACCAATATCGTCCACACTATAACTCAATGGCATGAACATAAGTTCATCGCCCCTTCTCATTATTCCAGCGGCAAAATCATCATACGCTACTGATTTATCAAGTTCTGCCGTCTTGAACTCGTGGCTTCTCCATCTTCCGTTATCATGTTCCTCGCACCAAACAAGGACTTCTCTTCCCTCATCATCTATCAATATCGCCGCCCTCTCGTTTTCTGACCTGCACTTAAAATAGTTATAGTCCGCACGCCCGAACGAGTGTTGGTAGTCTATTGGGTCTGAAGTGTCTTCTTCGTCATATAGATAATAATCCACATCAAGGTTATGGTCGTCATTTTCCTCAGGTAAGAGAGACAGATAGTAGTTATCGTTCAGATTTATAACCACTCTCACGCATTCCCACCTGTCTTCGTAATACCTCTGTGCTGCCGCTTCCTCGTCCTCAGCACCATTCTCAAGTATTTCCTTGTATTTCTCATTCTGTTCGCCGTAGAACTCTATCACCTCTTCTGGCATACCGATATTGCTTACATCAACCCTGTAGTCGTGGGCATCCATAAGTTCTCCGCACCAATTGTTCCATTCAAACAGAAGTTGGTATCTCTTATAAGGATATTCCTTTCCGTCCCTTGGTCCGACTTCTTTCTTTGTCTTGTCGAAATTAACCCAAAGAGGACCCGCAGACGAATACCTTTTCCAATATCCGTCGTTGTCTCCGTAAGCACCCGCCGTACACCACTTGCACCCCTGTCCGAGTTTCTTGTCAGCCTCGTATGTGTGCGGAACTGCGACAACCCATTCAGGAGACTCATACATAATGTCAAACTGATTCTCAGGTGCGTCAGGGTCCCCATCCTTCGTTAGAACTGGGTCAATCTCAGGGATATATTTCATCGCTTCCTCGAAGTTCTTGATGTTTGTCAGGTCAAGCCCCTCTGCGGCACGCTCCTTGAATGTGTCGAACATCCTCTTTAGGCTACCGTCCTCTATCGCCTTTGTTATCTGTCCGCCATACTCGTCAACCTGATTGAGTACCCACCTCGTGTAAGTCTTCTTCTTGGTTGGGTCCATCGCAAAAACAGCGTCAAGGACCTGTTGAGGAACGCCCTTGCTCTTAACGAACTGATAGTCCAATATTTTCTTTATCTCCTCAGGTGTCTTAGCCTCAAGGAGCAAATCGTCGTAATAATCGTCTACTCCAAACATAATGATATACAGTATCTCAATGATAAATAGTCGGTAATGTGAGTTAAAACACACCCGCTAATTGCAAAAAACAAACTATTTATCTTAAAATAAGGAGTAAAGATTATGAAACTAGTTGAAAAAATCAAAGAGTTGTGGGGCAAGGTTGTCGCATGGCTCAAAGGCGCTTCTTCAAAGGTGGATGACTTCATGTTGAAGTATGCACCTGTAGCAATCACTGTTGTTAATGCCATTAAGGAATTTAACGGAACCTATTCAGCCGATGTCGTTCAGATGATTCTTGAAAGTGTCGCTGGCAAGTACGGTAAGACTTATGTTCCTATGGTAAGAAAGTGGCTCGAAGAGAATCTTCCTAGGATTCTTGACGCTCTCAACCTCGCAGCAGAGGTGGCGGAGAGTGCAACTCTCGCAGAGAAGATTATCGCAGCACAGAAGGCTATCGCACTTCTTCCTGAAAATCTCAACGCAACCACTTGGACAACTCTCTCAACCCTCCTTGCAAATTCACTTGCAGACGATGGGAAGTTGTCAATTTCCGAGGCATTCGCAATCATCGGATATGTTTACGAGAATCATCTCAACAAGTAATATCCGAGTACAAGAAAAAGAAATCCCGCAGTGTCCTGCGGGATTTTTTATTTAATATGCGTCTATCACTTGTCCGTCTTTACATTTTATTTTGCCGTTTTTGCTGTCAAAAGACGATATTTTTCCGTTAAAACGAATTTCACCCGTCAAGTCGCTTATTATCGCTAACGAGTTTTCGTTATTTCCTTTAAAATTATAAACAGCGCCAGATTTGTTTGGTATAGAGAGGCAATCAATTACCGATTCGTCACCGACATATATATTATTGTTATACCACCACATACTTCTTCCAGACGCA
>Ga0310786_10003720_pt1 | contig 21919 bp, 24 predicted proteins | sample AusTroGonzalo_MG_FD_203881 | JGI IMG/M metagenome (GOLD analysis project Ga0310786, IMG submission 203881) | Bovine rumen microbial communities from tropical cattle in Woodstock, Queensland, Australia - Gonzalo_03 (v2) (version 2) | ecosystem: Host-associated > Mammals > Digestive system >...
GGCCAAGACGGTTGACAGTTCAACAACTATACAGTACGTGCAACCAGATCAGGGATACACCGGACTCGAGTACGTGGCTGTGAACCCATACGTTTTGGACAGCAAGACAGTCGACTCAAGCACGGTTTCTCAGACGATAACAAGCGACGAAGACGGTTTGTCAAGCGTAACCGTTAACCCGTACGTTTTGGACAGCAAGACAGTTAACCCTTCGACCGGCAGCCAGACAGTGACAAGTGACGAGGACGGTTTGAGCTCGGTTACTGTTAACCCTGTGACCGCGGCAATCGATCCTGACATCGTAGCCTCTAACATAAAGAAAGACGTAGACATTCTCGGCGTGGTCGGTACATTCGAGGGAGGAACCTTGCAGAGCAAGATGGTTGACTCTTCGACCGTTTCTCAGACGGTAAGTCCCGACGGAACAAATTACGGACTTTCATCCGTTACGGTCAACCCTTATACTGAGGAGACCGTTTCAGACACCATTACACAGAACGGACAGTACACATACACGGCACAGAACGCGGACACCTTATCGGAGGTAACAATCGACGTTTCAGTGGCCGACATACCCGCTGTTATACAGACAAAGAGTATCGACATCAGTGTCAACGGACAATACACCGTTACTAAGGACGCCGGTTATGACGGCATGTCGAGCGTGGACATCAGTGTGAACGTTCCTACACCGGAACCTGAGCTCCAGAGCAAGACAGTAAGCTCTTCAACTAACAGCCAGACTGTTACACCTGACCAGAACTATGACGGCCTTTCAAGCGTGACGGTCAACCCTTACGCCTTGGAGAACAAGACCGTTGATAGTTCAACCACTCAGCAGACCATAAGCGCAGACAACGGTTACGACGGTTTGAACATGGTAACCGTCAACCCTTACACCTTGGATTCCAAGACTATAGATTCAAGCACTGTTTCACAGACAGTTACTTCAAGTCAAGACGGTTTAAGTTCTGTAACTGTCAACCCTTATGTACTTGACAGCAAGACAGTCAACTCAAGCACTAACCCACAGACTGTAACAAGCGATGAGGACGGTTTGAGCTCTGTAACTGTGAACCCTTATGTACTTGACAGCAAGACAGTTGACTCTTCAACAGTGTCACAGACAATAACAAGCGATGAGGACGGTTTGTCAAGCGTTACCGTTAACCCATATGTACTTGACACCAAGACAGTTGATTCAAGCACTGTTTCACAAACCATAACTTCAAGTCAAGACGGTTTAAGTTCAGTTACCGTTAACCCATACGTTTTGGACACCAAGACAGTTGACTCTTCAACCGTGTCACAGACTATTACAAGTTCAGAGGACGGTTTGTCAAGTGTCACTGTGAACCCATATGTACTTGACACTAAGACAGTTGACTCTTCTACTGTAAGCCAGACAATAACAAGCGATGAGGACGGTTTGAGCTCTGTCACTGTAAACCCGTATACTACCGAGACAAGGAACGCAAGTATAACCACTAACGGTACCTTCACTTATACGCCTGTAAATGCTGACGCTCTCAGTGAGGTGACTGTTGACGTAAGCATAAACACCGTGAACAACCAGGCTAAGACAGCTAACTCTTCAACCGTGCAGCAAAGTGTGACTCCTGACAACGGCTACACCGGTCTTTCAAGCGTTACAATCGAGCCTTATGTTCTTGACACAAAGACCGTAGACTCAAGCACTGTTTCTCAGACAATAACAAGTGACGAAGACGGTTTAAGCTCTGTTACTGTCAACCCTTATGTACTTGACAGCAAGACTGTTGACTCTTCAACCGTGTCACAGACGATAACAAGTGACGAGGACGGTCTTTCAAGCGTCACGGTGAACCCATATACTACTGAAACTGACTCAAGCACATTGACCGCTAATGGCCAGTATGTTTTCACTCCTACAAATGCTGACGCACTTTCACAAGTAACTGTTGATGTAAGCATAAACACCGTAAACAATCAGAATAAGACTGTTGATTCAAGCACGGTTTCCCAAAGCATTACAGCTGATAACGGATATACCGGTTTAGGTACGGTTACTGTCAACCCGTACACGACTGAAAGCGATTCAAGCACATTGACCGCTAACGGACAGTATGTTTTCGCTCCTACAAGCGCAGACGCCCTTTCACAGGTTACAGTTGACGTCAGTGTCGACGCAACTCCTAACCTCCAGCCTAAGGTAATCACGGCCACTACAACATTCCCGGCTGTGATACTTCCGGATCCTGGTTACGACGGATTCTCAGAGATTGACATAGACATCCAAGGCGTTGACTACGACTGCAACTCTACATTGAGCGACGCGAGCGTACAGGACAGCTCTACATACAACGTTTACGCTTATGTTGACCATATCAACATATTGTCTAAGATGGTGGATCCTGTTACAGTGGACTCAAGCACCGTGTCACAGACCATAAACCCGGTCAGGGACGCCATAAGCCAGGTGACCGTGAACCCTTACACCACGGAGACCAAGTCTGCGACTTTGACAGCTAACGGCATATACACTTACAGTCCTACGAGTGCCGACGCTCTTTCACAGGTAACAATCGACGTCAGCATTAATACGGCTCCTACGTTGCAGAGCAAGACTGTGAACAGCTCAACATCTCAACAGTCTGTACAGGCCGACAGCGGATACGACGGATTGTCACAAGTAATTGTCAACCGTTATGTTTTGGACAGCAAGACCGTAGACTCAAGCACTGTTTCACAGACAGTGACAAGTGATGAGGACGGTTTGAGCTCGGTTACTGTGAACCCTTATACCGTAGAAGCTGATTCGAGCACTTTGACGGCAAACGGCCATTATGAGTTCGCCCCTGCTAACGCCGACGCCTTGTCGAAGGTTGAAATCGACGTATCGATCAACACCGTCAACAACCAGAGCAAGACAGCAGACAGTTCAACTGTTTCTCAGGCTATAATACCTGACAACGGTTATACCGGTTTGTCAAGCGTGACTATCAATCCGTATACAACCGAAACCGACACCAGCACATTGACCGCGAACGGTCGCTACGAGTTCTTACCGCAAAACGCCGACACCTTGGCGAGCGTGGTTGTAGACGTAAGCGTTGACACGGTGAACAACCAGAGCAAGACCGTCGACTCTTCAACCGTCGGACAGACTGTAAGCCCTGACTATAACCTCGGTTACACAGGTTTGGGCAAAGTGGATGTAAATCCTTACGTACTCGACACAAGTACGGTCAACCCGAGCACCAACGCTATAATCGTTACCTCTGCTGTCGACGGTTTGAGCCAGGTTACTGTTAATGCTGTAAGCAACGCGATAGACTCTAATATAACAGCCGGTAACATCAGGGACGGTGTTACAATCCTCGGTGTTTCAGGTACTTATGCCGGCAACAACCAGAGCAAGACTGTTGATTCGAGCACGGTAGCCCAGAGCATAACACCTGATCAAGGCTACACCGGTTTGGGTAAGGTTGACATCAATCCGTATACAACCGAGGCGAAGAACGCTTCGATAAGCGCTAACGGTACATACACCTATATACCAACAAGCGCCGACGCATTGAGGGAGGTTGTCATAGACGTCAGCATCAAGACAGCTCCTACATTGCAGAGCAAGACTGTCGACAGTTCGACGTCGCAACAGGCTGTACAGGCTGACAATGGTTATGACGGTTTGTCACAGGTGGTAATCAACCCGTATGTTCTTGACAGCAAAACCGTGGATTCATCCACCGTTTCACAGACTGTTACAAGTTCAGAGGACGGTTTGAGCTCAGTGACGGTCAACCCGTATACAACTGAGACAGATTCAAGCACCTTGACCGCTAACGGAACATATGTGTTCACTCCTACGAACGCCGACGCTTTGTCACAGGTAACTGTTGACGTAAGCATAAACACTGTAAGAAACCAGAACAAGACCGTTGACTCCTCAACCGATAGACAGTATATTACAGCAGATACAGGATATACCGGTCTCGGAACTGTAACAATAATGCCTTATACCTTATATAATCCTGATTTGACGATATACATGGATTATCCTTATACTGTAGGTAGTTATACTACTGTACGCGCCAGTGCATACAGTAATGACGGTTTTGGATTTGTTTCTTGGAAAAAGCCTAAAGTAAAATCAAAGACTGTCGACGCGAGCACTGTGCAGCAGACGTTCAACCCTAATGATGAACAGTATTCATACTACACCAGTGTGACGGTGAACGCAGTGACCTCTTCGATCGACCAGAACATAGCCGCCGGCAATATCAAGGACGGAGTCACGATTCTCGGTGTTACCGGTACGTATGAAGGAGCCCCGGCGGACTACGACACAATCTATGCCGCGCTTCTCGAGATATAAAACCGAAAATAAGGCCGTTTTCGCGGCTCCTGAGGAGCTTTTGAAGACGGCCTTATAAACTATATTAAAATATGTACAAAAATCAATACGGACGAGATTATGACGACTTTGAAAGGACTTCCCATATATGCGATGACGATAGGCGACGAACTCGACGGCGTGTACAAGATAAGCATTGTCGACGCCCCTGCCATCGAGTCAGATTTCCTGTTGTTCAATGGCGAGGATAAAAAAGTGCTCACCTTCAGCGACGAGACCAAGCACGTTATCACCGGACCTGTTATGGTGCCAGAAATGCCGATATATCGCTGCGACGAGACAGGCTTCGAATATTACGTGCAATTCAGTAAGGAAACCATAAGAAAGAGCGCTGAGCTTTTCTTCAAGAACGGATACCAGTCGAGCGTTTCAGTCGGCCACGAGTTCGACGTCAAGGACGTGTACGTGTTCGAGAGCTATATTGTCGACAAACAAAGAGGTATCGTGCCTAACGACCTCGAAGTTCCAGACGGAACTTGGTGCGTGTCGATGAAATGCGAGAACAACGAACTCTGGGACAAGCTCAAGAATACTGACCTTCTTCACGGTTTCAGTATCGAGACCATGAACACCGCCATACAGATGGCCAAGCAAGACAAGTTTGACCAAGAGGAAAGGCAGGTCGAAAAGAAACACTGGATGGACGAGCTGCTCAACATGGCGGATCAAATGTAAGACCGATGCGATTGCTTCAATCCCATATATATTGAAAGCCCGGCGAACTCAATCGTCGGGCTTTCGCATTCTTATGGCTCAAGAAAAGTTAAAAATAAGTAAGACTGAAACAAAAACAAATATGGAAAAATATATTACAGATTCAAATGATTCAAAGTTTGCATCGGGGGTCCGGTAAAACGATATAAAGAAACAATACTATGAATATGAGAGAAATTTGGAAAACTAACGTAAACTAAACAAACCGGACCCCTTAGCGAGTCAATTCAATGTAGCTGGCCGGAACATATCGGCAGATAAAACCGGCCCGCATACATATATTATATATTTCAAGATTTGGAAAGATTTAAACTCTTTTGTTTTTGTTTTTCCCTCCACATGCGGTTTATTTCTCTGTTCTTTTCAGGGTTATTCTTTTTCCATTTACGGCATGCTTTTCTGTGCTGCTCTTTTTTTTCATAATCGGTGGCGTAAGGCTTTATAACATTATCCTTTGGATTATATTTGTCTACATACTCACGCTCTACCATAAGCTTTTCAGATTTGTTACTTACTTCACATGTGTAAATTAATTCTACATTGAAATAGTCATAGAACGACTTGCGGTCGCATTTTTCCCTCATGTGCTTATAAAGGTATCTATTCCATTTTTTACTGTAGTTTTCATTGAAAGCATATGTAAGATGCTGCGGTATTCTTTCAGATAATTTTTTTGTAGTTGAACCGATGTAAATTACTTCTCCTGTAGAGGACTCCTTGATTGCATAAATAGAAATTTTCATAATAAGATATGTTATTTTTTATATTTATTAACTTATTTGAAAATTATATGCGGGAAATCTTAAAAAGATTAATTTTTATCAAGAATTTTTCTCAGCACAGCCGTGTCTGCGTATGAGATTACACCTTTTTCATCCACGGCATAAGGCGTATTGCCAAGCATTATATATTTGATTCCTGCTATCTCGTGTACTTCTGGTTCCGGGTATTCCATCTTAGGCTGTTTGGGTTTGGGCTTGTATTCCTGTTTCTTTTTTGGTCTCTTCTTCTCTTTTGCAAGCTTCTTGTTACATGTATTATTATTGGTCCGTGCTTTCGTCATACGTCATGTCGTTTTCTTCGAAATTCCTTATCACATTGCTCTTGAACTTTGAAATCTTGTAGTCGAACACTACGTTGACGCCGAGAAGCGCTGAGCTCATTATCAAAAATTCCGAGGTGAGGCCCAATGCCGAGTTAGTGATTTCTCCAGGAGGCGGAATCAGGAAAAGCGACACGCATCCTATTACCGTTCCTACAATAAAAGCGGCCACTGACAATACAGCCTGCAGCCGCGTTGGGTTCTTTATCATCTTACCGTTGTTATCCGGTGTTTTCATTGTAAAATGTTCTTTACTTTTAATATCCGCCCGACACAATTCCGAATGACACGATTTTCAAGGAAATCTCACAGAATACATTAAAAATAAACAAGGTTTCTTATGAAAGAAAACGAAATACCAAAAAGCATGGTGTTCTCACGTGTCGACGAGAAAGAAACCGTGACGGTTCCCGACTACAAGGAAACGACCACGTCGAATAACGAGAGCTTCGTTAAGTGGGGACCTGCTAACGTATACCCCAACGACCTGCGTGTCCTTGTGAAGGAGTCTGTAAGCGCCACCTCCGTGGTGAACGGCACGGCCGAATACATGAAGGGACTGAAGTACGAGTTCAACCTCAGCGGCAACATCAAAGAGGACCATGTCAACCGTGACGGCGACACAATGATGGACCTTATCGACGCATGCGTCATCGACCAGATAATATTCGGCGGCTACTGCATACAGGTTATATACAACAAGCTCGGTGACATCGCCGAACTGTATAATTTGCCTATGGAGTTCATACGCATGAACGAGGACCGTGACAAATTCTACTTCAGCAAGAAATGGTCAAAGTATTCGAACAAGTCGATACAGTACCCGAAGTTCGGTACACACGGAGACGAAATCGTGCCGAGCGAGGTGTTCCACATGACTAACGCCGGCAGGTCGCAGGTTTACCCGGTAAGTAACTTCACATCGGTATTGTACGACATGTACTCAGAAAGCGTAAGCGGCAAGTATATAGCCAAGACACTCGACTCCGGTATCAGCGCAAGGTACGTAATCTCATTGCCGAATTCTCAGAACCTCACCGACGAGCAGAAAGCCGACATCGAGCAGGGAATACGCGACAAGTTCACCGGTCTCGACAACGCCGGAGAGTTTCTCCTTTACTTTAACGCCGGTGACCAGGGCCTCGAGGTCGAGAAGATCGAGAATGATGACACGGGCCAGACGTTCAACGCCATATCCGACGCCGCTTCATTGCGTATATACAAGGCGATGCACTGTACCCCGAATTTAATGGGAGACCCGAGCCAGTCAACCGGTTTCAACGAACAGGAATATGACGGCGCTCTCAAGCTTTTCAAGAAAATGACACTCAGTCCTTTGGCAGGCGTTATCGAACGCGGCTTCAACAAGATTCTGGGTGACAATTCAGTAAAAATAACTGTTGAGTAATATGACACACGAATTCTACAACATATTGTTAATCGGCCCGCAGGAGCTTAAAGAAGAGTCTCTCATCAACGCCAACGTCGAAGAGAAGGTGCTCAACAGCATAGTACAGACTTCACAGGAGATATACTTGTGCAAGATTATCGGCACGGCCTTGTACCGTAAGCTACAGGAGCTCGTGTACAATGAAATTCACAATGAAACGCCGAAGATTTCCGATGGGGAATATACCGTATATAATGAGCTTCTCGAGAACTACGTGAAGCCGTATCTCAAGTACAGCGCGATGAAGGCTTTTCTTATCGAGAACACTTACAAGCTCAGGAACACAGGCGTAATGAGGATGAGCGACACCAATGTAATGTCAAGTGACCTTGACACGCTTAAATACCTTGAGAAACACTATTACACATACGTCGCCGAGTATGAGGACAGGTTAAGCAAGTTCATATGCGCGAACAAGGACTCATTGCCGGAGGTGACCGCGGAAGTATTACCTTACTTGGATGAACCCCAGTCAGGCGAGAACTTCAGCAATACATCTGGCCTTTGGCTCGGCGGCACCAAAAATAAAGGTTGCGGGTCATGCAGGAAGTAAGGACATATAACTACGCCCAGCTCACGGACAAGATCCTGAATACGGCTGTCACATTGGATAACGTTAACTTCGCCATGGAGGGCAACATATACGAGATTAACAGCCTTGAGTGCACCCAGTATCCTCTGATATTCGCCAGTGCGGTACGTCCGGCCGTGGAGCATGAGGAATACTTCAGCTACTATATAACGCTTTACTACTTCGACCGTCTACAGGACCAGACCGAGGACCAGAACAACGCCGCCTCAATCATAGTGAGGTCCAACGGCATCCAGGCTCTCAGTGAACTCATACAGGAGATAAGGAGGTTCGAGTATGTAATCGACGTGCCGTACGAGAACCAGTACACGTGCTTCGGCTCGACGTTCGTTTTCTCGGACTACTGCCTCGGCGTGTACACCGAAATCGAGGTGAAGCTCCCGAAACCGACGTTGTGTTGATGGGCACCGATAAAAAACCGAAATAGAGGCACCGTATTCGAGATATGGGACACTTTCTTGAAAAAGGTATATAACATACCGATTTCCGTGGAAAGTGTCCCATATTTGATTTATGGAGACCGTATAAACAAAAAGCCCGGTCACCGAAGCAACCGGGCCACCATAAAAGTTAAAGGCAACAGTCTCAAGTTGTAACCTTCAACGCTGCAAAAATACAGCTTTTTTCTTTACGTTGTGCTAACCTCATGAAATTTTTTTCATTTTTCTTCTTTCGGCCTCGTGCAGGCATTCCACGCACTCCTCGACCGTGAGGCCGAACCTCTTGGCGGCGGCGTTGTGTACGCGGCCCGCGATTGTCAGGGGATAGTTCATGATTACCATGTACTCCTGGGTGAGTTGTTCACACTTTTCTTCTTTGCTCATGCTGTCGATGTTCGTGTTCATTGCTGTCCGGTTTTTTAATTTAACGATGCAAAGATACGGGATTCTCATATCCCGTCGCCCGCCGGGGAATTTTCTTCCTCATCAAAATCGTCATCGTCGATCATTCCGGCCTCCTCCATTATGTCGAGCATTCTCTCGAGAAACTCGCCCCCGATACAATACGCCATCATGCCGCGGTCGATAAGTATGTTGTTCATCTCGTCGAAGTCGGTTACGTCTTTCATGATATACTTGGCGCATTCCCACATGCCCTCGATGTCGTAACCGTACCACAGCTCCTCAATGAGGTCCCATTGTGCCCTGCACGGCCTCGTGACGTTGTCGTCCTTCATTCCCATCAGGGCGGTCCAGAAATACCTGCCGTCGTACATTATATGGTTGAAGTCGATAAAGAAGTCCGTCATGTATTCTCCGCCGTTTTCCATGTTGTTATACGTGTCTACGGCTTTCTCGTCTCCGGAGTTGTACCTTACACAGAGGTCGCAGAAGCGGTCGAAGACAACACGCTGCCAGTCGTCCGCCGTCATGATGTGCACTTCACCCATACCAAGGCCTTCTGTTACAGGCCCGTATTCGCCGCACATTACGTTGAACGCGTCCATTGCGTTGTCGAACCTCCTGAGGCCGTACGGGAAGTGGCGGTCGACACCAGGGCGCTTGGTACGGTGCGGTCCGTCATCTCCGAGGCGGTACACGGCGTATTCCGGGTGCTCATCGTCGATACGGTTGAGCATGGAACCGATGCTTTCCACTTCTTTGTCGTACTTGTCGTAGTAGCGGCGCTTGTCCGAGAAGTCGTCGATGAAGATTTCCTCCTTGCCGTCGAGTTCGCCGCCTGTGTATCTTGCATATACCAAATTAAGCGACTTGCTGTTCTTGTTGTTCTTGTCGAAGCCTGTGCAGTCCCACATCATGAAAGGAGCAGTCGTACCGAGTTCGACCAGCTTCTGTGATTCGTTCGTTACGCGTTCCCTCATGGGATCGATTTCGTTGCTGTGGATTGTGATGTTGTTCATAATCGTATTTGTTAATCGTTATTTTTATAAATATACGCATTTTATTTGGATTAAAAAAACGGAATATTTTTTCTTACAATATTTAATCTTTTCTCGATAACCTATGTATAATATATGTATGACAGCAAAAAATAACATAAATGGACATGAGTAACGAGAATGTGATGCTGGCCGCAGGTAAGGGCCAGTTCATGGTGATGCCTGACGGCAAGGTCGACCGCTGCGTCAGGGAGGGTGACACATATGTCACCGAGAGAGTCGACATAACCCGCAAGGAAGGCAAGAGGATATACGAAGTCCTCAAAAGCGGCGGGGAGAAGACAAAGGTACAAATCGACGGGGAGACCGCGACATTCGTGAGGGCGATACAGTACACGTCGTCCGTGTTCGACGTCGGTGAGACGGTCGAGTCCGACACCTGGATTGCCAGCCCGAACGCCAACGTGACCAACGCCACCATCGAGAGGTACCGCGGAAGGCCGAAGACACGCGTGGAGCAATGGACCGTTGAAGGCGAGTACGTGAGGACGTGGGACTCCATCGCCGAGGCCACGGTTGCGTTCGGCTTCAAGAGCACCGCCTCTATCTCGAGGTGCGCAGGCGGAGACCCGAGGTGCAAGACCGCCGGCGGCTTCGTCTGGAAGAAAGCCGAGCGATGAGAAAGCTGAGAAAGATAAGGAAGAAAATTCCCCGGTGGTTATGCGCCGGGGAAAGTTCCCCCGTTTCCAACGAAACAGCTGTCTATTTTTGCGAATCAATATATATAGTGCGCTATGAGAAGATTGTTTAGCTTACATATTATATTCTTACCCTGTGTTTTATTCATTTTTCGCTTCTTCTAATATATTGTATAGGGAGATAATATATTAGTAGAAACAGTTTTTGAATAAAATACAGGGTAACAAACTTATTTTATACATATAATATAGAAGATAATACTGTTAAATTATGTATTGAATGTTAAGCATTCATGATCGCAAACGTGTTCCCGCAAAAAACCGAAAAAATTTTAGATAAATAAGTTACAGAAGATAATGAAAGACAATCAAAACGAGTTTTTACGGAATATAATTTATATATGGACAGAGAAGTTAAAAATATGAGAAACAGATGGCTTTATATACCGACGAACACGGTCTTCGAGGACTGGTTCGCGGCAAAGAGGATGCTCGGCACGAACAGGGCCAGGCGTTTGATAAAGGAGAAGAAACTCGTGCTGTATGAAGGCAAATGAGGTTATGAAGGCGATTGCTTTACATCGTCCTAAAAAAATCGATAGAGATTATGAGAATAACAGTAGCGAACAAGAGGCTTAGCGACAAACCGCCTACAAAGGCAGAAACTGGCAAGTATTTCAATGATATACGGTTCGACACGATAGACGCGGATCTGGAAGGAATGCGTGAAATGATTTGCAACGGCGTGACAATGGCGTACCTATTCAGGGACGAGCATTTCACGAGATCCGGCAACTACATGAAAAGGAACTACGTCGGCACGCAGGTAATAATAGTAGACGTTGACAGATCCGAAATCCCTCCGCGGGAGTTCGTATCACGCATAAAGAACAAGCCCACTATTTTCCACACCACGTTCTGGAACCTCACGGAGCATAAGGACTACAAATACTGCTTCCATCTAATCTACGTTCTGGATCACGTCATATACGGAGATAAAACATACAGGAAAGTGTTCCATGAGCTCACGTCGGACTTCTACGGCAAGGTCGACCCGGCTGCCCTCGATCCGCACAGGTGCTTCTTCACGACGAATTCCGATCTGAGGGGGTTCGAATACGGGTGCACCGGTATAGTGTATGAGACCGACAAGATATGCGCAGATATAGATACGTGCGATACGGATAAACCGGAGATTAGACAGGAGATTAGACAGGAGATTAGACAGGAGATTAGACAGGAGATTAGACAGGATATTAAACCGGAGAAGATCGTAAAACATGAAACAGCGGACAAGGGCTTTATGCACGACTTCAATTCCATGAAGAGGAGCGACTTCATCGACAGGTACGCGGATGAATACCCGCTTTTAACGTCGACACCGGTTGAATACAACGAAAACGGCTACGCTGACCTGACCGACATAGAATACTACAAGATTGATCCGCTTTTAAGATGGGATCCTGTTGAGATGAAAATGATGCAGGTCAAGGTGATGCCCGGACGCAGGACCTCTACAATGTACAAGATAGCGTGCCTGATTGTCAAGATAACTCCCGGTATAACGTTTGAATGGCTGATTGCCGCCGTTACCAGATATGTGTATGAGAACTTCGACAACTCAGACAAAGAGCTCACCAACTCAAAGATATACCTTATATGCAAAGGAGTCTGGGAAAGCAGGGACGATATAAAAGTAGGCAAGAGCGGACAGAAAATCAAGGTAAACACCGGTTTCTGGGCCAAAGAAGGCCTCACAAGGCAGCAGGCTGTAGGAAAATGCCGTAAAATGAGCAACGAAGAAAGGATTATGTCTTTGTACGACATATCCGGCACGATAGAGAACAACATTGAGACTCTGCGACAGAACGGCGTTAAGACAACGAAAAGGTACGTTAAAGATCTTCTCCTGAAAAACGGAATAGATATTGTAACAGACAAAGACATTATTAAGGCAAAGGTAATCGAACTGCGTATGAAAGGAATGACTACGACAGAAATCTCAGATAAATTAAATATAAGCCAGCCCACTGTTTCAAGGATATTAAATAAAATCGCTTGATATTTTATTCAAAAACTGTTTCTACTAATATATTATTTCCTTATACAATATATTAGAAGAAGCGAAAAATGAATAAAACACAGGGTATAACTAATACAATGGATTATGAGCATAGAGGACGTAAGCATAAGATTGAACAAGGACGAACAGACGTTCGAGGACTTCATCTCGCCGGAGCTTACTAAAATACATGAGCAATGTCAGGCATGTGTCAACAATTTGACAACCAATAAATTATAAAAAACAGCCTGCTTTAATCTCTGGATCAGGCAGGAAAAAAGCTGAAATTACCAGATATGACACATTGTCGCCTCATACGACAAAATGTCATACGAAGTGACAAAATGTCATATATCAAAAATAAACTATAACGATATGGAAAACAATAACTTGAGAAAACAATCAATCTTAAACGATGAACAGTACAATGAGTATCAGTCACAAACAAAATGTGGAAAGGGATCCCGCGCCGTGGCGGTGTTCGAAAACGGATCGCCATGGAAAATGTACGACTCAATCGAGGACTGCGCAAGGGACTTCCCTAATGTCGCGGTGAACCTCATACCTTGCATGTATATGGGCCATAGGTTCGTGTGGTTCGACACCCTCCCGCCGGTTGTGAAACTGGTGTTCACGGCGCTGGACGACATTAAAAATAAAGCCATATTGAGAAATGCGTAACAGATATTTGTTGTTCCTTTCAAGCAACTATTACGGCAAGAAGTTCATGTTCGAGCTCTTCAACACTTCGTGCGACCCCGACTACTACAGGTTCACGCTCGAGCTTCCGCTGGACTACGGAATGCCTTACGGCGAGTACGACTACTTCCTCATAAGGTGCGAGCTTCCTTACACCGTGGAATTCAGCGACAACCTCATCGACACCAGGCTGACCGTCACCGACACCAGTGAGAACGTGTCGACGTTCACATTGAGGGATTTGCCGTGCGAGTCCGGAATACTCAAGTTCGAGCCCGATGAAAAGGACGGGAGGTACGAGTACATGGACGTGGATAACGGCCGCATTGTTATAGACGTGGACAACTGAAATCCCGTCGGGACCGGAAACACGGAAAAAAAGTTTCCGGCATGTGTACAGCGTATCGATAAAACTGCTATATTCGCAGTGTGAAAGAAAAAGCCCAATCAAGCTTGACGCCTGGTTGGGCTTACCTTTTGAAAATAACGCGCATTATGTTAAGTAACTGCTTAATAATCTTTGCGTTAAGAGGCTTTTCTCAAGGACTCCAGATAAGCAATGCAGTCTTTTTTCAGCGATTCCGTCACGGCCCTGATGAGGTCGGACTTTATGTCGTTCTCGGTCTGCTCCCAGGTGTGTTGGCCCTCGGTGCCGTCACGCCCTATCTTCCTGCGTATCAAATACTCCAGTGACTTCATGCTCGGTATCACGGTCCTCCCGTTCGCCAGTGTCATCGGCGCCGGGAGTATCTGCTTGAACTCCATCCATTTCAGCAAGGAACCCTCGGGAGGCATCCTGCCCGGACCCCTGCCGTTCTCGGCGTACCTCCAGTAGTCCGGCATGTTGAAGTCGATTGAGAAGACTCCGGCGTTGGACTCGACGCGGAATGTGATGTTCTGGAGCTCGGCCGCCGGGTCGTAGCCGGCCTGCAGGTTCTTGTTGCGGTAAAGGTCCGCAATCCTCCTGCCGTATTCATTCAAGGTCCTTATGGTGTTGGGGAATGTAATCATTATCGGCTTTTATTTTTGATATAAGCCCGTGATATTAAAAATAAAAGTTAGCAATGAAGGTATTCTACACTTCAGAACCTCTAATAAGGACCATGTCCGGCGACGCCAACGGCATAGCCCACTACCAGATAAACGACGTCACGGGAATGCAGGAGAACACCGTGCTCAACGGCAACCAGATATATGTGGGCAGCGCTTACTGCCCTGACGGTCACGAGGACATCGACTTCATGCCTATGCTCAGGACCCTCATAGACAACCAGGTAATGTTGCTCGGAAGGCTCGACGGCTGGAACCAACAGAGCTGCCTTTTCCTCCAGTCCACATTCGCGTACAACACATACTTCAGCGTGACTGACCTCGACTCGAGCCTCAACGCCACAGAGGACTACTCGATACTGTACGACACCAGGGGACTGACCACTTACGAGACAGGGGCCTCGAACCTTAACCACATAGCGTATAGCCCATACCCGGCCAACCTTTACCCTGAGCGCGAGATACTGCAGGGACAGTATTTCAACCTCACGTGGAGGAACCCCACCAACTCAGGAGAGATGCAGACATACAGCTTCGGCTTCGAATACTGCTACACCACAAGGGCGAACCCCGGAGACCCTGAGTATTCGGTGATAACGCGCCACACACTTGACTCAAGCGTCACAGGTCAGAGCTTCCGTTACTGCGGACCCGCCGACTGGCAGGACTGGGCGGACGGCGCGAGTAACGTACAGTGGGGAAGGTTCTACCTCTACCTTTCCGAGAAGGAGACCTATACTTACCTCACTCCGAGACTTTACCCCAAATGGTGCGACGAGCCCGACACGGTTTACCTCTACTGGCTCAACTCCCTCGGCGGCATAGAGTTCCTGAGGGGAAGGGTCATAAAGTCTGTGGAGCACGAGGACTCGACGTACGAGAGCAACGACGGCATCGACATGTACCGTGACGGATGGGGGACCCGCATATACTCGCAGCACAAGTGGAACGACTACGTGTTCAACACCCGCATAATGACGGACGAGACCTCCCCGGCGGTGGCCGATGTGTGCGGCGCGAGGTATGCCTGGCTGTATTTCCCGGGCGAGCTGCAGCCTTGGAACACGGTCCGTGTCACCGACGTCAAGGCCACGGTGAAGAAAGCCGCAGACGAAGGCAAGAGACTTTTCAACTACACATGGAATATCGAGGATTCCGTGAAGGCCAAGACAATATAAACATAATCCCGACGGAACAATGGACATACAGTTATATATAAGGGGGATGCTCGCCGACATAGGCGACAAGAAGCAGTTCGTGCGTAACTTCAAGCATACGCTCCAGTTCTCCGATCTCACAAACCCGACGAAGGTTACCACAGACTACTCATATTCAATCAACCTTCCGGGAACCGACACCAACAAGAGGATATTCGGCTACATGGATTCACTTGGCACGGACCTCGGCACTTTCAACCCCGCCGTGCCTTACGAGTTCATACTTAACGTGAACGGCAACCTCTGGCTCCACGGCGACGTGCAGCTGACAAAGGCCGTCGTGAAGAACGGCGCAACCGAGTTCACGTGCAGCTTCTACACCGTGGAGCACGAGATGCTTGTAAGGCTCGGAAACACGCCGCTCAACAAGATAAGCACCCTGCAGGACTCCAGCGCTTTCCATCATTACCTTGACAGAGAAAGCATGGGCGAGTTCTGGGGGGCGACGCATGAGTTCGCCGACGTCATAAGGTACGTACCCACAAGGGCCGGTTTCTACGCGGACTTCCAGAACGACAAGATGATGACGCCAAGGTACAACTCGAGCGAACCTCCGCAGGTGACAGGAATGAAGACACAGGACATAGGCACCGACATCGACGAGTACGCTTCGAGAGAATACCGTATCGAGTACCAGAGACCTGCGGTATCGGTTCACTTCCTAATGGACGGCATAACGCACGACCACGGAATCAAGATCGATTCAAGCCTCATGGCCAGCCCTTACGTCACTGACGGATGGATGCTCCAGCCCCAGTTCAACGTCGAGGCGGAGAACATCAAGGTAGAGGGCACATTCCCGTCGAGCAATCATACGGTCATGGCGCCCGGCTCCGGTTACGGCAGCACGGGATGGAACACCCCGGGAATGAGCCAACAGACCGCTTACGAGAGCACGATATTCAACGGCTCGACAATCAGCCCCGACGCGTACAGCACACAGGTGACGGTAGAGTTCGTGATGAAGCTCACGTGCGACCTTAACTTCACATCGTTGGGTTACGACGGCCCGAAGAAGGCTTACATGAGGTACGGCGGCGCGGACTCGGGTATCGAGCTTGACCTTCAGCTCGCCGGTACGGGAGGCCAGACGCCGTTGCCTCCGAACGAGGGAACGAAGACCATATACATGCTAAAGACCTCGGGAGCCTCAGAGGCGCCGTACTGGTGGGACCCGGGCCCGGTGAACCCTTCCGACCACATAAGGCACTGGACCTATTACAACACCGCTACGGCCGCAAGGTATCCCGGCTGGTCCGACTTGACTATGGTACCTTGCAGGTTCACGTGGTCCTTCACCCCTGGCACGCAGATGAACTTGCATTACCTGCTCAACATGTACCTCAGTAAGGTGTCGTTCTCATGGGGCGACAGGCCTTCACCGACATCGGCCGAATACACGACGGTGTTCCACCCCGGTAGCGTGAAGTTCGAGGTAATGCCGATAACGGCCCTCGGCTCGGGAGACCTTTCGAAGCTCCAGACGGACGGATGGTACGGCAGGACACTCACATACGAGGCCGGAACCACGTCTTGGTCGCCGCTTTACATAAACATGAACACGATAATGTCAAGCGAAGCCATGTCCCAACGGGACTTTCTCGGTGACTTCACGAAGATGACCGGCTGCGTGTGGGACGTTTCACAGGGCGAGGTTGTAATTGAGAACCGCAACAAGTATTTCCAAAATTATCAGATTTTGGATTGGTCCGACAAGCTCGACCGTTCGCAGGGCATGGAGATACAGCCGCTCACGTTCGACAAGAGAGTGTATACGTTGGGCTACAAGGCCGGCGACTCGTTCCTTGAGAACCAGTTCAAGGACTCGGAGGGCAAGGAGTACGGCATGGAGTACGTGAACACCGGTTACGGCTTCAACTCCGACACCGAGAACCTGTTCACCGATTACGCCTACAACACCGTGATGTCAAAGGGGCAGAGAATGACGTACATGCTTGACGTAAGCAACAACGTAATGATGTCTGAGGGAACCCCTTACGAGATCCCGATGATCGAGAAGAAGGACCACAACGCCCCTAACGAGGGACCGAGGTACGTGTTCGACTGCGGCTACACTTCCCTTGACGGCAAGGAGATGGTCTGCATAACACAGGACTCAAGCTGGATGAACAGCAACAACATAGGAGGCAGGTGCTGGTACGACCTCGACAAGTACGCTTCGACAGGCGCGATTGGAAACAACATCGCAATATCGACAAAGGTTCCTCTCTACAGCACACACAGGGGAATGGCGACGTTCGACTGGGCAAAGCCGCAGGTCAGCTATTCGAAGGAGACAGACTCCACGTACCCGGAGGCAATATCATTGTACTCAAGGTTCTGGGGCAACTACCTCGAGGAACTTTACAGCGCTCAGAACCGTGTTATCACCGCCAATTTCTGGCTCGACACGATGGACCTCCTTACCTTCAGCTTCAGGAACTTCGTCGTGATTGACAACCACTTGTTCCACCCCAACAGGGTAATAGACTACGACATCTCAGGCGAGAGCTTGACAAAGGTCGAACTGGTAGAGGTGCACAACATCGAGGCCTGGACCCAAGGGCAGAACTGGGATTTCACCGTCAACCGTTCCAGCAAAGTATACGACTACGATTCCAGCGGAATGATGACATATCCGAGAATAGAGGAGGAGTAATTTCATAAACCTCCATAAACGAGTCCGGACCGGAAAACTGGTAAACATATCAGCTTTCCGGTCCGGACTTCTTATATGAGACGAAAACGGCCTCTATTTCGGTTTTTCAATAACGTTGTCAGTACCTTTTGCGGGCCTTCGCCTTCTCCATGGCTTCCTGGCGCAGCTTGTTCTCGTATCTTATCTTTTCCTGGTAGTAGCAGAACGTGTTGAGGAATTCGTATACGTTGAGGTCTGTCGCCTGTCTCCAGTTTATGTGCTGCATCGTGGATACCGCGTCGATCATTATGAAGGAGTTCCACTTCTGGTTGAATCCTTTTCCCGGTTCCGTTTCCCTTTTGAGCGGCTGCCCTGTTTCCGGGTCGATTTCTTCTTCTTCTTCTCCGTATAGGCTGCCAAAGCTTTTGCGAAGCTTTGCAGCAGAAGCGCAAAAAAACTCGCGTACCCAAGAGCCACTGTTATCGGCATATATTTGTATATCTCGTCCACCACGGAGTCGAAATCGTATCCGTCGCCGTATTCGTGTCCCATCGGGACGGCGAAACACGCGATTATCATGGCGATTTTGCGGTTGTCGCCGGCCGGCATCTCCTGGGACAGCACGGCGTTGTAGTCCAGCCACTGCCCGGCGGTCCATTTCTGCGGGTAAAGCCCTACCTTGTATTCAGTGCCGTTGAGCGTGAGCTTTTCTGACGGGGCCCTCGGTATAGGCTGCTTCTGCATGAAGGCCAGCTTTTGCTCCAGTCCGCTGGTCACAACGAACGTGGCGGGGAGTTTCTTGAATGTCTCGCGGTCCTCGCCGGTAAGTATCTCCAGCAGTATCGGCACCTTCTCGAACACGTTGCCTTCAGCCAGTGTAATCTCAGTGTGCATCTTTAACGTTACTTCGTCCCATGAGCTCGGGAACTTCAGTTCAAGTTCTTTCATTGTATGTGTGTTTATCTTTTTGAGAATCTTATGGTACCCGCGGACTTGTTCTCGAACAGCGAGTAGCAGAACGCAAGAGAAAGGACGCGGTCGTCGTGCGTCTTGTCCTTGTCGTTGCCGTAGGTGTATCCTTTCTTTATCTTCTTGACCGCGAACCCCGCGAGCTGCGCCCACAGGATAGGGTCGTTGTCTATTCCGATTGTACGTTGCTCGAAAGCAACGATCAGTCGCTCGATTATCTCGCGCTTCTGTTCGTTGGTCGTGTCGAAAGCCCTTATCAGCGCGATGTTGCTGACTTTCTTCCTCAGCATTGACAGGTACACGTTTCCTATCGAGTTCTTCTCTATGTAAACGGCCTTCAGGCTCGGGAACGAGTTTATGACGCTCGCGAGTGCCTCTATCTGTGCCGTGGGTTCCATCTCAGCGGTCGCCCAGCGGTACACGACCTGTCGATCCTTGTTCATCAGGGTAAGGACCGTCTCATCGTTCTCTGCGCCGGCGCCCCAGTCTATTCCCCCGTAAACAGGTTTCATGTCGACGGGTGTAACAACGCATGCCTTGAAGTTGCCGAAAACCTCACTCATCGCCTCGATGAACTGGCCCATTATCTCGGTCATGAACTTCTGCTTGGTGTATTTCTTGCGGTATTTGTCAATGTCTTCCTGGGAAAGGAACGCCGAGAAGTCGTACCTGTCGCGGTTCCAGTCGAAACACGTGTTGTCCTTGTCAGAAAACTCGTTGTAGAAGAACCCTTCCTTGAACAGCGGGGTGGAGACTATGAGCTTCGGCGCCCTCGCGACGTTACAGAAAGGCAGGCATATCTCGTATATCCAGTCCTGAATGTAGGAGGCCTCGTCGATCACGAATATTCCCGTCGCCGTGAGGCCGCGAAGGTTCTCGCCCTGCTCGGCGCTTTTGAAGTGAATCTCTGATCCGTTGACGAACGATATGTACCCGTCAGTCATGTTGGACGACTCCACGAGCTTCGATTTCTTCAGGTCCTTGTTTAGTTCACGCTGCACCCTCCTTGCGGCGTACCCGACGGGCTCCAGCAGTATGGACTTGGATCCGGGGAACGCCAGGGCATAGTACAGCAGCACGTATTTCAGGAAGTAGGTCTTGCCGCACTGCCTCGGGGACTTTATCACGAAAGTGTGTCCTGTTCCGGAGGCGTGCCTTACCCTGTCGAACACGTCCTGCTGGTGCAGCGCCAGATGTGGCATCTTTATCTTCATGTGAACTGAATCTCGATGGCCTTGGAGTTGTCCTCAGCCTGGTTTTCTTTATGCTCCACAAGTCCCTGTCTCTCCATGTAACGGTCGGTGAGGCTGTCGAGCTTGGACAATATGTCGGTGGCGTTACGGAAGTCCTTTTTCTCCAATGCCGCAGTCAGCATTGTCTTGAGTATCATTATGTTGTCCTGAGTGGCGGTGGATATGTACATTGTGAACTCGTAGTCGAGGTTGGACTTTATGTCCTTTATCATCTTTTTCGCCTCGGCACTGTCGACGCCCAATTGCGTGCACAGCCACTTCACTATCACCGGTTCGTCCTGCCCGAATATGACCCTCATGCGGGCCTCGGACAGTATGTCGGTCTCGTCTTTCTTTACAGGTACTTCCTGCATAGGTTGTTGCATGGGTTGTATCACCGGGGCAGGCATAGGGGCCGGATCAGGGATGTCGAACAGCTCCTTCGACTTTGTGTAGCCTATTGTCTTGTCGCTTTTACTGTTGTTCCACATTTTTCTTTTTCTTGTCGTTTTCCTTTAAGGTCTTGATTGTGTTCAGGGCCGCGAAGTATTCCATGCCGATGGACCTTATCTCGTTCAACTTACACGATGAGCAGGTCATTACCGAGGGCTTGACCTTGGATTTCCAGTCGGGTCCGTGGAACGCCTCGAGAAGCTTTCTCGTTTCCTCTGGTGTGATCCTTATATATCCGTGCGTGGCGGTGTCGAAGTGCTTCGAGAACTTGGACAGTCTTCCGGTGAGGTCCTCGAGTTCCGCGAGCTGTTTCTTGTCTTCTTTTGTCATTGCATTTCCTTTTATTTTAATACGTATTCGCGATGTAAGGGGTTTCCCGTCAGGAGTTGATATATTCGTTGATTCTGACGAGGACGGTCTCCACGGTCTCCAGAACCAGCCTTATCCCGTACTCCACCGCGGTTGTGGAGAGAGCGAAGCCCAGGCATATGGCCGTGTTCGCCAGTGAGAACCTCCCGATGATGATTGTGTATATCAAGGTGCACCAGAAAGTCAAGCACAGCTGGCATGAAAACGGTTTCGGGATCCTGAATTTCCCGACGGAACCTTTCTTCTTCAAGAAATCGTTGACAATCGATTCGATCTCCATGGGAAAACCCGAGTAGAAAACACCGACGACGATCAATGTTATGTATATAAGATTCTCTATCATAATGTATTTTAATATTTAGTCTCAAAAACTGTATACTTTGCAGTATTATTGTAACCCATATAGCAGTACATATGCAAAGTATACGGTTGTTTAAT
>Ga0310786_10003721_pt1 | contig 21908 bp, 19 predicted proteins | sample AusTroGonzalo_MG_FD_203881 | JGI IMG/M metagenome (GOLD analysis project Ga0310786, IMG submission 203881) | Bovine rumen microbial communities from tropical cattle in Woodstock, Queensland, Australia - Gonzalo_03 (v2) (version 2) | ecosystem: Host-associated > Mammals > Digestive system >...
CCCTGCTGCTGGGCTGCGGCGCCGCCGGTGCCGTGGCCGGCATCTTCAAGGCGCCGCTGGCGGGCGTGCTTTTCACGCTGGAGATCCTGCTCTTCAACGTGTCGATGAAGTCGCTCCTGCCGGTGCTGATCTCCACCATTTCCGCCACGGTGGTGTCCTACATTTTCCGGGGCCAGACCCCCGTGTTCGCCTGCACGCTGACGCCTTTTTCGATGGGGAACCTCCCGTTCTACCTCGTGCTGGGCGTGCTGGGCGGCCTGGGCTCGCTGTACTTCCTGCGCACGACCCTCTTCCTGGAGGACCGCATCGGCAAATGCAAGAATCCGTATATGCGCTGGGCGCTTTGCGCCGGGGCGCTGGGCTTGCTGATTTTCCTTTTCCCGCCGCTTTACGGCGAGGGCTACGATTCCCTTGGCCTGCTCCTGAACGGGCAGCCGCTCGACCTGGAGGGCCGCAGCGTGCTGGATTTCCTGCTGGAGTCGAAGTGGGGCGTTCCGGTGTTCTTTGCGCTGGTCTTCTTCCTGAAGGTGCTCGCGATGACGGCGACCAACGCCGGCGGGGGAGTCGGCGGTACTTTCGGTCCGACTCTGTTTGTGGGCGCCATCCTCGGCTTCGTCTTTGCCCGTTGCTTCAACAACCTGGGCTTCAGCGTGCCGGAGCAGAATTTTGCCCTTGTGGGCATGGCGGCGCTGATGGCCGGCGTGATGCAGGCGCCGATGACGGCCATCTTCCTCATCGCCGAGATATCCGGCGGCTACGAGCTGCTGATTCCGCTGATCCTGACTTCGACCGTGGCGTTCGGTACCGTGCGCCTCTTCGAGAAATATTCCATCTACACCAAGCGCATCGCGCAGAGCGGCGACCTGCTCACGCACGACAACGACCAGGCCGTCCTGACGCTCATGCACATGGAAGACCTGATCCGTGACAAATATCCGAAAGTGCAGATCGACGCGACGCTGCGCGAACTTGCCACCGTGGTGGCCGACACGGATGCCGCCGTGCTGGCGGTCATCGACTCAAAGGGCCGTTTCCAGGGCATGATCGACATCGCCCTGGCGCGCAAACCGCTGCTGGACCCGTCCAAATACGACACTTGGCACGTCTATAACATTATGGAGCCTGTGCCGGATTACCTCTATGTCGGGGAGAAGATGGAGTCCGTGATGGCAAAATTCGACCGCACCGACGCCTGGCGTCTGCCGGTCGTCGATGCGGATCGCAAGTACCTTGGATTTATCTCCAAATCCCGCCTTCTGATGGCCTACCGCGCCGAGCTCAAGGAGATCACCGCGGAAGACTGAGTCCCGCGCGCTTTACGCGACGCGGGACTCGATGTAGCGGATGATATCGCTGATGGTGTTGAAGCTCTTCAGATCGGCGTTGGGAATGGAGATCCCGAAGTGGCTCTCGATCTGGGCGATCATCTCTATGAACACGAAAGAGTCGATGCCGGAGGCAGCCTTGAAAGCCTCTTCCGTATTGACTTCTTCCACGGGGAAATCGACGTAGTCCTGGAGAATGCCCAGGAATTCTTTCTTTACATCCATACTTCTTAAGATAGTTTGATACCCTCTCCGGAACAGACGGTCGGAAGACCGGCCCGCTTGATCTTGCGGGTGGAGGTTTTCTCGTAACCGGTGGCGGGGAGTTCTATGTATTCGATTTGTTTGTAATCAGGCAGGGTCGCGTTGATCTGCCGCATGGCGCGGGTGATCCTTTCCCGGTCGGCACGGACGGCCTCGTCGGAGATGTACAGGCCGGCCACGAGTACCTCGCGGACGGCGTTGCCGACACGCTGCTCGGCGCGATAGACCACGATGTCGTCGGCGAAGTCCAGGCCCGTCTCGATGACGTTCTCGACCTCCTCGGGGCAGATGTTCTTGCCGTTGGGCAGTACGATGGTGTTCTTCTTGCGGCCCATCAAGAAGATGCGGCCCTGCGCGTCGATACGGGCGCTGTCGCCGGTATTGAAGAAGCCTTCGGCATCGAAGACAGCGGCCGTGGCCTCAGGATCCTTATAATACTCGCGGAAGACGCTCTTGCCCTTCACGCAGAGGTCGCCGATGCCGTTCTCGTCCGGGTTGGCAATCTTCACCTGCAGGCCCGGGCAGGCTTTGCCCACGCTGAGGTGCTCGGAGAGTGTGTCGGAGTTGATCGAGATGAGCGGACCGCACTCCGTGATGCCGTAGCCGTTTTCGATACGCCAGCCCAGGTCATTCATGCCCTTGATGACGACGGGGTTGAGCATCGAGCCGCCGCTGACGATCATGTCCAGCTTGCCGCCGAAAGGCTCATAGATGTCCTTGAACATGCTGTGCGTCTTGTCGATACCGAACTTGCGCAGCAGGTTGGAGATCTTGATGCCCTTCTTGAGCTTCTCCTCCTTGCCGGCCTTGCGGGCATTGGTCCAGATGTTCTTATAGAACGCGTTGAGGATCATCGGGACGATGGTCGTGATGGTGGGCTGGAAAATCTTGATGTTGGTCATCATGTTGCGGATGTTGCCGTTGACGTAGGTCAGACGGCCAGAACCGATACGCGTCATGATGTGGGTATTGATCTCCGTGGCGTGGTGCATGGGCAGGACGCTCATGGAGGTGTTCTCCTCGTCCGTGGCCCGGACGGCGTCCATGCAGTTGACCATATTGGCCGCCAGGTTGGCATTCGTCAGCACGACGCCCTTGTTGGCGCCGGTGGTGCCGCTGGTGAAGAGAATCTTGGCGGGGGCGTCGAGATCGAGTTCGCACTGGCGGTAGGGGCCGTTCTCGCCGATTTCGCGACCGCGTGCAAGCAGCTCATCGTAGTACGGCACGCCCTCGACCTTCTTGTCGATGGTGATGAGGGTCTTGAGCCGCGGGCACTGGGGCTGCACCTCGCGCAGCAGGGGAAGCTGCTCAGCGCCGCACAGGGCTGCGTCGGCGTCGCACTTCGCGAGCAGCATGGCGAGCAGCGGGGCCGGGGCGTTGACGTCCACGGGCGTCACGACGCCGACGCCGCTGGAGATGCAGATGTCCGCAATGACGTAGCGGACGCAGTTCTCGGACACGATGGCGATGTGCGCACCGCCGAGGCCGGCATCCAGCAGGCCGTCTCCGAGACTCATCACTTCTTCGTAAAGCTCTTCAGAGTTCCAGTATTTGATATTTTTCTTCTCATCGAGTTCCGCGAGGATGGGGTTCTTCGGGAGCTGGTTCTTGATGCGGCCCAGCATGTCGCGGATGCTCTTGTAGTCGCCGTCACGCAGCAGGCGGTTGGCCTGGTGCTGACGCTCGGTCATGTAAAGACTATCTTTTTTCATGCATTAAAACAGTTCGTTAAGCGGGGCGTCCGGACGGGCAAGTACCTTCTCCATGACGCGGTTGTACACGTTTTGAAAATCGACAAGCTGTGCGGGCGTGACCAGCAGCTTCTGGACGTCGTAGTTGATGTACACCTCGTTGCGCTTGACGTCGTGCATGATGGCGATGTAGGTCACCAGCGCGCCCTTACCGTTGCTGTGGAGCTGGAAGGTGACGCCTTCCGGCGCCGTGAACGGGATGTAGGAGAAGCCCGAGCAGTTCAGGAAACGGAGCATGGAGAACTTCCATGCGTCGTGCTGCATCTTTTCCATGTCGAGGTAGGACAGGCGCGTGTGGCGGAAGAATTCATTGTGCTCCCCGGCCATCACGTTGGCGAGGTCCTGGAAATTCTTGCCGTAGTCAATGTCCGTGACGGCGGCCACGGCAGAGCACTTGGTGCCAGCGGTCTTGCGGTCGGCGACCGTGCCGCGGCAGTTGAGAATGAGCACGTTGGCCATCCGACGCTCCCGGTCGTTGATCAGCGAGAGAGCCAGCGAGAAGCTCATCAGGAAGAAGGCGGTCATGGAAATGCCGTTGTCCGTGCACCACTTCTCTGCTGCCTGGGTGATGGAATTCGGAATGGCGAACTGGTAAGGCTCGGTGTCGCAGCGGACAAACAAATACGGCAGGCCGAATTCGCCCTTGCGCTTGTATTTGAGCCAGCGGTCGGAGCGGTTGCCGTGCGTGCCGCAGTAGACGGGTTGCTCAGGATGACGGTTGAAGTAGTAGTCGCGGTAGAAGTCCCTGTCTCGCTCCAGGGCCGTCGCATCGTTGCGGTATTCGTTGTCCTTGCGGATGATTTCCTCGAAGCTGCCGGGTGCCGGGGGAAGTTCCTTCCCGTCGCGCAGGGCCGTGTAGATGCCCAGCAGGTCAGCAACCAGAACGCCGATGCCATAGGTGTCGGCCACATAGTGGCTGATCTTGCAGATTACCATCTGCTTGCCCTCCGGATTCACGGCGTACACCACACGCAGCACGTCGCCCTTGGCCACATCGGTAGGCTTGCGGCGGAAGCGGCGGAAGAAGGCGTCGTAGGCGCTGTTCGTTTCGAGGCGGATCGAGGGGATCTTGCTTGCTTTGCGCTCGGGCTCGAAATACTGCATCGTTTCCTTGCCCTGCTGGACAAAGCGGAGCCGGAGGCAGTCGTTGCGCTCGTAAAGGAGGTCGAGCGCCTGGCTCATCAATGCTTCGTCAAAACCCTCGTCGAAGGTGATGGAGAACAGAATGTTCAGGACGCGCTTGAAGAGGGCGTACTTGTTCTGGAGACGGATAACGTCCTGTGAACAGGTGAAGTGATAGAGCGGTTGACCGTTTATTTCCATTGTTGTTTGAGTTTTAGAAGCTTATTGTATTCGTCGCGCTCCGCCTTGGCGGGAGCGCTGACGGCCTTGTAGCGGCTTTCCGCGTAGGCCAGGATCAGACGGGCCTCCTCGCGGTCGGACAGGTCGCCCAGGGCCTTGGATGACCAGGGGAGGGCCTGCTTCATGCCGTCGGCGAGGGCGTAGCGCTCGATGTTGGTGCCGCCCGCCATTTTGGCGAGCTTGGCGCTGTGGTCCGCGGCCTGCGAGGCGCGCTTGTTTGCGCTCCAGTTGCGGTCGTACAGAAGCGAAGCCAGATAGGTGTAGGTGATGACGCGGGGCTCGCCCTTCGGGGCGTTCAGCGCCGCGGTGCGCGCGTAATTGATGCCGCTGTCCTTGGGCTTAAGCGGGTGATGGTAGTAGATTTCCGCGAGGGCTTGCCAGGCTTCGGACATGTGCGGATCTAGCTTGTTCAGGATGCGGGTCAGGTCTTCTGTCATCACCGGCACGGCGGCGGCCTGCTCCATCAGGGGATGGGTCTGGCATTCCCGGCCGACGTTGGCGCAATGCCACATATAGCACTGCGGGTCCCGGGGGTTCTCCCGGCAGCCCCGCTCGGCGTACTCGATGCCTTTGTTGAAACGCTCGCGGCGCGCCAGCTTGTCCGTCTGCGCATCGCCCATCATATAGTTGACCCGCGCGAGGCGCCAGAGCACGGCCGCTTTCTCCTGGCTGTTTTCTGCCTGCGGAAGCATTTCCAACAGAGTTTGCTCGCAGGCGGTGTAATCGTCCCCGCGCTCGAAAGCCTTGTCCACGGACTGGAACTGCAGGGCCAGCAGGGGAATCAGTAAAAGTAGCTTAATCATGACTTGCAAATTTACGAAATGCTCAAATACGTGACTAATTTCGTGCCGAATACTTGTCGTGATTGACAAAAAAGCTATATTTGTGACGAAGTAATCTGTTCTGTGACAGATTCTGAGTTAATCCAATTTTCGTCACGCGCATATTATGGCTGTCCTGCCCGATCTTTTCCGCCGCTATACGACTGAGTTGTGGTACATTTTCCTCGCTCCGTTCTTCTTTTTTGTCTTTATGCTGGTCTGGACCCCCTTCCATAGCGAGGCGGCCCTGGATATGGGCCGGGGGCTGTTCGTCTTCAATGTGACGATGATGATGTGCATCGCGATCTTCACGATTTTCATCCTCCGGACCATTCGTTTCCTGCTCCGTGATCATCTCAACCGCAGCTGGTGGGCGCTGGCAGCCTGGAATATGTTGGAATTGACTGCGATTACCTATTTCTTTGCGCTCTACCTCTACCTGATGGATCCGAGTATGCCTTATTTCAACTGGCTGGCCCGTTGCGTCCCATATTCTTTCCTGGTCCTCTTTTTCCCATATGCCGGCATCGGGGTGGTCTGTGGCTTGATTGCGGTGAATCAGTCGCTGCCTGCCGAGAAGGACCTGATCCGTTTTGCCACGGCCAACCGGCAGGTTCGCCTGGTGCTGATCAAGGATGCGGTGCTGTATGTCCAGGCGCAGGAGAACTACGTTCGCATCTGTTACCTGGAGAATGGCCATCCTAAAGACTATGTCCTTCGTTCGACCATGGTGGCGATTGCGCCGCTGATGGAGCACTACGGTTTCATTCGCTGCCACCGCTCCTATTTTGTGAATCCTTCGCACATTGTTGCCCTGCGGCGCGACCGCGACGATGTTTTCAGTGCGGAGCTGGACATCCCCGACACCGTCCTGCCCATTTCAAAGCGCGTTTACCAGGAGATGTCCCAGCGTTTGTAAGCGTTTTATGCGTGTTGTTATTCAAAGAGTTACGTCAGCTTCTGTGACGATTGACGGGAAGGTCCGGTCGGAGATCGGGCCGGGCCTGCTGGTGTTGCTGGGGATCGGCCCGGACGACGGGCCGGAGGATATCGCGTGGCTGGTCCGGAAAGTGGCCGGACTGCGGATCTTCCATGATGACGAAGGGGTGATGAACCGGAGCGTCGTGGAGATCGGCGGCGAGGCGCTGGTGGTGAGCCAGTTCACGTTGATGGCTTCTACCAAGAAAGGCAACCGGCCGTCCTATATCGGCGCTGCCGGGCACGAGATTGCGATTCCGTTGTATGCGGCTTTCTGTCGGGAATTGAGTGCTGCCATCGGTCGTCCGGTCGGAACGGGGGAGTTCGGCGCCGATATGAAGGTGTCGCTGCTCAACGACGGCCCCGTTACCATCTGTATCGACTCGAAAAATAGAATATAGCTTGCCTTACCACGCGGGCGGCCAGCCAGCCCGTCATTCGCCGGCTCCGACCGGCGAATCTCGTCTAAGGTACAACTTCTTCGCCTTTAGGTCGAGGATGATGGCGAGGTGCACCCAGACGTCGTTGCCGACGAGGGCGATATACGCATCGCTGGCGAGGGCTCCGCTCTCGTTTGTGCTGTAGCCGGCCTCGGTTAGGGGAATCGTCACGCCGCCAATCCGGGCTTCCGAAATGGTGAAGTCATATCCGGCGGCAGCGCCACCGATTCCGCCGACCTCCATTTGATAGGCTTTCCGGTCTTCCAGCTGATCCAGGTGGTATTTCGCCGCTGCCTTGCTGGTGAACTCAATGCCCTGGCCGGCGCCAGTGTCGATGACTCCTTGGCCGGAAATGACGGTCCCGGACGTAAGTACCACTTCCAGCGGGAACATGGCCCGCCAGGGGTGCGAGGGGTCGTATTCGATGGGAACTTGCGTGTAGCCGTCCGTCATGCCGGGTGCCAGCTCGTCCAGGAAAGCGATTTTCCGGTTCGGATAGTCGATGCTGATCACCTTGTCCTTTACGTCGCCCATGCCGAAGATGCCGTCGGCCGGGTTCTTCAGGATGGCGCGCAGGTCGATGATGGGCACCGGCGCAGGCTCGAAGGTATTCCCGCCCAGCGAGACGGAAACGCCGGAGAAAATGATATCGGCCGTTTGCATTCCGTTTCCGGAGCCTTTCATCATCGCTTTGCCGCGCTGGGCATAGCTGAGTCCGCTTTCGGCGAGGAAGGTGCTGTCCAGGCACACGTAGGATGAACCGGAATCGAAGATCAGGCGGGCATCCTTCCCGTTGATGGTGGACGACACATAAATATGGCGCTTCTCGTAGGAGAAATCCAGCGGCTGCGCGAGTGCGATGGACTGCAGCAGGCAACATCCGAGGATGCAGAGCAGGGAACGTAGGGTTCTTCTCATGGGTTATTCGTTCAGAAAGAAGAGTTCGGCTTCCATGCGCTGGATGCCGGTGTCACAGATTTCGCGGCCGCGGGTGCCTTCGGAGAAGTAGGGCTGGGCCTTCTTGTACCAGCTGAGGGCCGTCTTGTAGTCCTGCTTGAGCTCGTAGCTCTGCGCGATCATGTAGTAGGCGGCGTAGTGCTTCGGACTGAATTCCAGCATCTTCTTGTATTCCGCGATGCAGAGGTCGAATTTGCCGTGCTTGTAGGCGGAAAGGGCATAATTTTGATGCGCGATGGCAGTGGTATTGATGATCTTGGGGTCCGGTTGGAGCATGGCGAGCGCCTTGTCGTACCAGATCTCCCAATCTTCCTTGCGCTCGTCCGAGGTCAGCTGCGCGATCGTCAACGCCACGTTCACGTCGGTCGAATCGCGCTTCCAGGCCAGCTTGAACTCCCGCTCGGCGTCCCGGAGCAGGCCGTTTTTCTGGGCACACTGGCCCAGATAATAATGGACGGCGTATCCGTCCTCGCCGAGCTCGTACATATGCTTGAAGTCCGTCTCGGCGTCGTCATACAGTTTTTTCGCGAAGCGCGCGATGCCGCGGACCGGCAGGATGGTCAGGTTGTCCGGCTCTTCGTCGAGGAAGGAGTCCGCGAGCGCGAGCACTTCGTCGTGCTGCTCGCGCCCCAGCAGGATGCTGCACAGCTTGTTCAGCACGCCCTCGTTGTGCGGCCGGCGGGCGAGGGCCGCCCGGTAGTACCATTCTGCGGAATCGCGCCGCTCCAGCTGGTTGAAGGCGTCACCCACCATGGAGATCACCTGCGTGATGGAGTCGCGCTGCAGGATGCCGCGCCCGATGTCGATGGCGCCGGGATACTGCTTGGCGCGGTAGAGCAAGCTCATCTGGCGGATCTGGTAAAGCAGTTTGCCCGGCTGCATCTGGGCGAGCAGGGTGTACTGATCCAGGGCTTCCGGGGCATTGCCGCTTTGGTAGTGGCAGTCGGCCAGCTCTTCGAGCAGCTCAGGCCGGGGCCCCTGCTCGGCCATCATCTGTGTCAGCGCAGCGATGGCTTCGTCGTATTTCCAGAGCTGCTTGAGCTCCCTCACCGGGGTGAGGTCTTGGGCCGCGAGCGGTACCAGGGACAGGATCATCAGGATGAGGGAGACTCTGCAGCGCATGGTTGGTATAGTTTATTGTTTTTTGGTGGTGATGACAAGAACGCCGTTCTTGGCTTCATCGCCATATTTCTCGATGGCTTCCTCGTTCTTGATGACCGTGATTGATTCGAAGTTATTGGGATTCAGGTCGTCCAGCGAGCCGGTATATTTCTCGCCGTCAATGAAGACGAGCGGGGTGCCACCCATCGCATTCCGGATAAGGATGCCCGGATTTTTAGGTTCGGTCGAGGCGGAGACGGTGACAGGCTTGTCCTTTTCTCCGCGCACCTGGAAGATGACCGGGAACATATAGGAGACAGGAACGTCCATGCCTTTTCTCTTGCCGGGCTCCCATTTGGGGGAGGAGGAGATCACGCGGACGGCCTCCTGGTCCAGGGCTTCATAGCCGGTGCTGCGCATGACCTTGACGTCGCTGACGGAACCGTCCGTATTGACGACAAACTGCACCATCACGCGACCCTGATGCTCTGCATTCTTCTCTTCTTCCGGATAAACCAGATTCGCGGAAACCCATTTGGAGAAGGTATTGGCATCGCCGCCCTGGAAGCTCGGTTTGACTTCGACCATGCTGAAGGGAATAGGGCCTTCTTCGCTGGGCGGATTCTGAGCTACTGGCGTTTCGGCGACAACGGGAGTTTCAGTGACGACAGGCGTTTCAGAGATGGCCGGCATTTCTGCAACGGTTACCGTTTCAGAGGAGACGGGACGGATTTCCGCCCGGGCGGGGTTGCACAGGAACATGGTCCCTGCGAGCAAGGGGAGGAGCGCGACGTAGGCGAGGCGCATCCAGCCCGATGTGGGTTTTTTGTGCATCATGGCAATTCTTTGTTTGAGTTTGGCGTGGTTGAAGCCGTTGGCCAGGGAGAAGCGTTGCTCTCCCACGGCTTTCCGCACCAGGAGGAGTTGGTATGAGGTTGCATCAATGCCTTGTTGGATGAGGCCTTCGTCGGCCTCGTATTCGTGCAGGAGCCGCAGCTCCGCGCGGGCGATCCATGCCAGCGGGTTGAACCAGTGGATGGTGTTCACGACCGTCATCAGCAGGACATCCAGCGAGTGATGCGCGTGGATGTGCTGCAGCTCGTGCCGCAGGATAGCGGGGTATTTCTCATAATCCTGCCGGCTCATCACGACCTTGCGGCCCCAACTGAAGGAGGGGACGTCGCGGTCGAGCAGCGTCAGGCGGCAGCCTTCGCAGGGCTCCGGGGAGCCGCTGCGGATGATGCGCCGCGTGCGGGCGATGGAGAGCAGCGACGCAGCCACGACGGAGGCGGCGCCGGCCAGGTAGAGCGCGAGGAGCCAGGGAAAGTGAGCCGCTGCCGCTTCTTCGGCCCCGACGCCGACCATCTGTAGCTCGCCGACCTGGATGGAACTGAAGTCCGGGACGATGACGGTGCGCAGGCGCAGCAGCGGCAGCAGGTGGCAGACCACCGTGCCGACCAGCAGCACGACGCGGTTGAAGCGGAAGAGGGAAGTCTTCCGCATGACCAGCAGATAGAAGGTGTAGAAGATGGCCAGGTACAGGCTGGCACGCGCAATATAAAGGAGGGCCGGTGTCATTTCTGCTTGTTTTCGATGGTTGCGATCAGCGCCTTCAGCTCCTCAAGGTCCATCTTGTCGTCTTCGACGAACTGGGACACGAGCATGGCGTAGGAATTGTCGTAGTAGCGCTCGACCAGGTCGCCGACCGTCGAGCCGCGGTACTCCTTTTCCGTGACGGCGGGGGAGTAGCAGAAGCTGTTCGCCATGGGCTTGCGGGTCAGGAATCCCTTGTCTTCCAGGAACTTGACCTGCGTCGCTACGGTGTTATAGGAGGGCTTTGGATCGGGGATCCGGGCCACGATGTCCCGGATGAACAGGTCGCCGTTCTGCCAGACGATCTGCATGATCTCTTCTTCTTTTGCTGTTAATTTCGGTCGCATAATTTCAGTGTTTCCACGGCAAATATACAAACAATTTTTAAAACTCCTAATCTTTTTCGGAGTTTTCCTACATTTTTTCGGAAATCTGTCCAACTGTGGGTATTTTCCCCCGACCCGGGAAGGGAGGCTGAAAAGGGGATTCCAAAATAAATGTGTATCTTTGTAAGATTTAATAAACGACATGAAAGTACTTTTCGTTTGCAATAATGCATACAACAAGGGAAACGGCCTGGCCGTTTCCATTCATAATACGATAAGGAAGCTGCGCGAGCATGGGGTGGACGCACGCCTGATGGCGATTCGCAACCTCTATGACGCGAACGGTCCCCAGCCAGACTTCCCGCTGGACCACTGGAAATTCCCCATCTTCGAGCCCATCATCTACGCCAACGGCTTCGCCTACGCGAAGATCGACAAGCAGAAGATTACCGCGGCCCTCGAGTGGGCGGACATCGTCCACATCCAGGAGGCCATGCCGCTGGAGAACGTGGTTGTCAGGATGGCCGTCAAGATGGGGAAGACCCTTACCGCGACCTTCCACCTTTATCCGCACAATGTCTCGGCCAACCTCGGCCTGCCTAAGCATAATTTCGTCAACTGGCCCCTCGTGCACAACTGGCGCCGCCTGGTATTCAACCACTGCGCGGACATCCAGTGCCCCACGGCGATGGTGCGCGACTACCTGCTGAAGCAGGGCTTCACGGCCCGCCTGCACATCGTTTCCAACGGCATCGACATGCCTGCGGAACCGGTCCAGGCCACGCCCGTGCCGGCCGACGGCACCATCGATGTGCTCTGCATCGGCCGTCTGGCCAACGACAAACGCCAGGACGTACTGTTGAAAGCCATGCGCTACAGCCGTTACGCCGACCGCATCCGCCTGGTTTTCGCCGGACGCGGCCCCAAAGAACAGAAATACAAGAAGATGGCCGACCGCCTGCTCAAGCAGGGCGTCCTGAAAGTTCCCGCCACCTTCGGCTTCTACACGCACGAAGAGCTGCACGAACTTGCCCGCAAGTCCTATCTCTATATCCACTGTGCCGAGGTTGAAGTCGAGGGCCTGTCCTGCCTCGAGGCCGTCCGCGAGGGCATCGTGCCCATTATCGCCGAAGGCTGGCTGATCGGCACCTCCACCTTCGCCCTCTGCCCGGAGAGCCTCTATCCCGTCTTCGACAGCAAGGCCCTGGCCGAGCGCATCGACTGGTGGATCGAGCACCCCGAGAAGCGCAACGAGATGGCGCAGCGCTATGCCGACTCCGCCCGCAATTACGATAATAATAAAACCATCGAGTCGCTGATCGGCATGTTCCGCCAGGCGCTGGGGGAGAAAGCCTGACGCGAGCGATGAAAGTCCTGTTTGTCTGCAACAACGTTTATCATAAGGGCAACGGCCAGAGCGTGGCCGTCAAGGCAACCATGGCCGCGCTGCGCGAGCATGGCGTGGACGTGCGCCTGATGTCGATTGCCAATCCGGACCCCAACGGCCCGCAGCCCGAATACCCGCTGGAGCATTGGAAATTCCCCATCTTCGAGCCCATCATCTACGCCAACGGCCTGGCTTACGCCAAAATTGACAAAGAGAAGATCCGCGAAGCCGTCGAATGGGCGGACATTGTCCACATTCAGGAAGGCCTGTTCCTGCAGGGCGCAGCCCTGAACGAGGCTCGCAGGACGGGGAAGGTCCTGACCGCGACCTACCACGTTTTCGCGCAGAATTTCAACGCCAACCTCGGCTTCTCCAAGAACAGCCCTGTCAACTGGCCGATGATGTACCTGTGGCGCCGCTTCGTCTTTGACCCCTGCTCCGACATCCAGTGCCCGACGCCCGCCGTGCGCGACCAACTGGCGAAAGAAGGCTACAAGTCGCGCCTGCACGTGATCTCGAACGGCATCGCCATCCCGGAGGAGCCCGTGAAGGCTGCATACGTGCCGGCCGAAGGGACGATCGACCTGCTCTGCGTCGGCCGCCTGTCCAAGGAGAAATCGCAGGATACGCTCCTGAACGCCATGCGCTACAGCCGTTACGCGGACCGCATCCGCCTGGTGTTCGCCGGCCGCGGCACCAAAGAGAAGAAATACCGTAAGATGGCGGACCGCCTCCTCGCGGAGGGGATTCTGAAAACGCCCCCCACCTTTGGTTTCTATACGCACGAAGAGCTGCACGAGCTGGCCCGCAAGTCCTATCTCTACATCCACTGCGCGTGGGTGGAGGTCGAAGGACTTTCCTGCCTGGAAGCCGTGCGCGAGGGCGCCGTGCCTGTGATCGCGGAAGGGGATATGATCGGCACATCTGTGTTCGCCCTTTGCCCGCAGAGCCTGTATCCCGTCTATGACAGCAAGGCCCTGGCCGAGCGTATCGACTGGTGGATCGAGCATCCCGAGCAGCGCAACGAGATGGCGCAGCGCTATGCCGACTCCGCCCGCAACTACGATATCAACAAATCCGCCGAGGCGCTGGTCGCGATGTTCGAGCAGGCCCTTGGCTCGAAAGCATGATGAAACGATTTTTCTTATACCTGATACTTGCAGTCGTACTTTGCGCCTGCGGCACCGCGGCGCGTTATGGCCGCGGCCCGGAGAACAGCGTCCTGGAGGCCCTTCCCGGCGAGGGCATCGTCGAGGCCGTGTATTACCCCAGCAGCGAGCCGCACCTGACGCAACGGCGCATGCTGGTCTATCTGCCGAAAGATTATTATAAGGACACGCTCAAGCGCTATCCGGTCCTGTACCTCTTCCACGGTGCCCGCGGCAACGAGAAGACCTGGGTGGACAGCGCCGACGTCTTCCACCGCTTGGACTCCTTGCGGCACGAAGGGCTTGCCAAGGATTTCATCCTCGTGATGCCCAACATGAACCGCTACGCCAACGACAAGCACTTCAACAATGGTCGTTGCCTGCGCGCCCTCGAGGCTTTCTGGACCCAGACCGGCGAGCCGGAGCGCTACTTCCGCCACGACGTGGTGGGCTTTGTGGATCGCCGCTACCGGACCATTCCGACCAAGGCCGGCCGCGCGATCGCGGGCATGTCCAACGGCGGCCTGCAGGCGGTCTATCTGTCGGCGAACAACCCGCAAACGTATGACTATGTGGGCCTGATGTCTCCCTACACCCAGGCGACCATGGCGGCCAAGTACCACCGGGATGTCTATAAGGGCCTGGCGTGGAAGCTGGGGGAGCAGTTCGCCATCCCGCCGAAGGAGTACGTCATCTACATCGGCAAGACGGATTTCTTCCACCCCCACATCGAGTTCTACCGCAAGCGCCTGACCCGGCACGGCTATCCGCACGAGTTCGTCCTGACCGAAGGCGGCCACGAGTGGTACAACTGGATCGCCTACTACGAGGACTTCTGCAAGCGGATCTTCCAGTAGTTATTTCAGTAATCTGAGGGAAATGCGGCCGCGGTCGAGATCGACGGCGGTCACCGCTACGCGTACCTGCTGGTGCAGCTTCACGACCTTGGTCGGGTCGATGCCGCGCGGACCCATCTGCGAGACGTGCACGAGGCCGTTGTCGTGGATGCCGATATCCACGAACGCGCCGAAATTGGTGATGTTCGTCACGATCCCCGGTAGCTCCATGCCGACCACGAGGTCCTCTATGCCGTGGATGTCCTCGGCGAAGGCGAACTCGGAGGCCTGTTCGCGCGGGTCAAGACCCGGCTTGGCGAGCTCCTTGAGAATGTCGTTCACGGTCGGAAGACCGGCCTTTTCCGTGACAAAGTCTTTGGCCTGGATCTTCGCGCACAGTTCGGCGTTTCCGACCAGCTCTTTCGTGCTGACGCCCAGTGATTTGGCCATCTTGTCCACGATGCCGTACGACTCGGGGTGCACGGCGGAGCCGTCCAGCGGATTCTCCGCCCCGCGGATGCGCAGGAAGCCCGCGCACTGCTCGTAGGCCTTCGGCCCGAGGCGCGGCACCTGCTTGAGCTCGGCGCGGCTGCGGAAGCCGCCGTTCTCCGCCCGGTAGGCGATGATGTTCTCCGCCAGGGCGGGGCCGATGCCGGCCACGTAGGCGAGCAGGTAAGGGGAGGCGGTATTGAGGTTGACGCCCACGGCGTTGACGCAGCTCTCGACCGTGTTGTCAAGCTGCTCCTTGAGGAGCGTCTGGTCCACGTCGTGCTGATACTGTCCGATACCGAGGTTCTTGGGATCGATCTTCACGAGCTCCGCGAGCGGATCCATCAGGCGGCGGCCGATCGACACGGCGCCGCGCACGGTCACGTCCTCGTCGGGGAACTCCTGCCGCGCGATTTCAGAGGCGCTGTAGATGGAAGCGCCGTCCTCGCTCACCGTCCAGACTTTACAGCCTTCCGGCAGCTGGACTCGCCGCATGAAATCCTCCGTCTCGCGGGAGGCCGTTCCGTTGCCGATGGCGACGGCCTGGATGCCGTATTTGCTGAGCATATCCTGCACGGCCATGATGGCCTTGACCTTCTCGTTCTGCGGGGGATGCGGGTAGATGATTGTATGGTAGAGCAGGCCGCCCTGCTCGTCCAGACAGGCGATTTTGCAGCCGTTGCGGAAGCCCGGGTCGATGGCCATGGTGCGCTTCTGCCCCACGGGGGCGGAGAGCAGCAGCTGGCGGAGGTTCTCGCCGAACACGCGGATGCTCTCACGGTCGGCCTTCTCCTTGGCTTCGCGCAGCACCTCTCCGCTGATGGACGGCTCCAGCAGGCGCTTGAAGGCGTCGGAGACGGCCTCCTTGACCTGGTCGGCCGTCGGCCCGGCGGGGTAGCCGTGCTCCTGGCAGTGGTCGTAATAAATCTTGGCGTCGCACTTCTCCGCGTCCGCGTCGATGCTGATATTGAGGAAACCCTCGTTCTGTGCGCGCAGGATGGCGAGCAGATTGTGCGAGGGGATGCGGTCCAACGGCATCTTGAAATCGAAATAGCTGCGGTACTTCGCCGCCTCGGCGCTGTCGCGGCCGGCCTTCGTGACCGTTGCGACCACCCGCCTGCGGCGGAAGATGGCGCGCAGGTTCTCGCGGATCGGCGCCGTCTCGCTGAGGCGCTCAGCGACGATGTCGCGCGCTCCCGCGAGGGCAGCCTCCACGTCAGGCACCTTCTCGCCCACGAACTTGCGGGCATCCGCCTCGGGATTATGCGTCTTGCCGTTCCAGAGCAGGTTCGCGAGGGGCTCGAGACCCAGCTCGCGCGCCGCCGTGGCGCGGGTGCGGCGCTTGGGCCGCCAGGGGAGGTAGAGGTCTTCCAGCTCGGTGCCGGAGACGCATTTCTCGATTTTCTCGCGCAGCTCATCCGTAAGGGCGCCCGCCTCGCCGATGACCTTGAGGATGGTCTCCTTGCGCTTCTCCATCTCGGCGAAGACGTCCGCCCAGTGGCGCACTTCGGCCACCTCGGCGTCGTCCATGCCGCCGGTTTTCTCCTTGCGGTAGCGGCTGATGAAGGGGATGGTGTCGCCGTCTTCGAAGAGCTCGGCGCAATTCTCGACCTGCCAGTCTTTGAGATTCAGCAGGCCGGCGATATGCTTGATGTAGATTTCTTTCATCGCTGTGCGGGACGGAGTTTGCGGAAGCGAAGGCTCAGGACTCCCCAGAAGGCTTCGCCGAAGATGCCGCTGGACATTTTCGAGGTGCCCTCCTGGCGGTTGACGAAGACGACGGAGACTTCCTTGATCTTGAAGCCCAGCTTCTTGGCCGTGTACTTCAGCTCGATCTGGAAGCCGTAGCCTTTCATCTTCACGGCGTCCAGGTCGATGGTCTCCAGGACCTTGCGAGAGTAGCAGACGAAGCCGGCCGTGCTGTCGTAGATGCGCACGCCCAGGGCGGCACGCACGTACAGCGAGGCGCAGTAGGACATCATGATGCGGCCCAGCGGCCAGTTGACGACGTTGATGCCGTCGCAGTAGCGCGAGCCGATGGACATGTCGGCGCCGCTCTTCGTACAAGCTTCCAGCAGGCGCGGGAGGTCGGCGGGGTTGTGGGAAAAGTCGGCGTCCATCTCGAAAACATAGTCGTAGTCGCGCTCCAGGGCCCATTTAAAGCCGGCCACGTAGGCCGTGCCGAGGCCCAGTTTACCGCTGCGCTCCACGAGGTGGAGCCGCTCCGGATATGCTTTCTGGAGCCCCTTGACCACGTCGGCGGTCCCGTCGGGGGAGCCGTCGTCGATCACGAGGATCTGGTATTCGCCTTCGAGCGCGAACACCGCCTGGATGATCTTGGCGATGTTCTCGATCTCGTTGTATGTCGGGATAATGACGAGTTTCTTTTCCATTTCCTACAAAGATAATAAAAACGCCGCACAATAGGGTGCTCTCGAATAATATTCTTATCTTTGGAGTCAGTTAGTTATTAAAGCTATTTACCATGGAAGAGAAAAAAGCCTTTTACGAGACTCCTAGGGTTTTGACTGTCTGTTTAACGGAAGAAGAGGATATTCTTGTAGTCTCCAATTATGACGGCGCATTGACCGATTAATTAGTATCGGTACGAAAAAAACCGCACCATTCCGGCGCGGTTTTTTTAATAAATAGAGCGGAGAGACAGGGATTCGAACCCTGGAACCGCTTTGGACGGTCACACGCTTTCCAGACGTGCCTCTTCAGCCACTCGAGCATCTCTCCAAACGGGACTGCAAATATAGGAACTTTTTTTGAATTCCAACACGCCGACTGCGGAAGATTTGATATATTTGCAAGGATAAACCACAAGCCGATGAAAACCGTTTTACTTTCCCTGTTCTCCCTGATGACGATGATTGCCTGTGCCAAACCCTACACGGACCTGTCCGTCAATGATTTCGAGAAGACCGCCTACGACGGCAGCGCCGCCATTGTGGACGTCCGTACCCCCGAAGAGTATGCCGCCGGGCATCTGCGCGACGCGGTGCTCTGCGACTGGAAAGCCGAGGGATTTCTCCCCGCCATCCAGGCGAAATACCCCACAGAGGTGCCCCTGGCCATCTATTGCCGCACCGGACGGCGCAGCGCGGAAGCCGCTGCCGCCCTCGCGAAAGCCGGCTACACCGTGTATAACCTGCAGGGTGGCATCGAAGGCTGGACTGCGGCCGGCAAGCCCACCCTGACCTACGAGGTGGAGACCTTCATCACGGAGGACTTCAACCCGGTGTGCGTCACGCTGATCAAGCACGGCACCCTGGCCATTTCCTACCAGGGCGCGACTGTTCATATCGACCCTGTGAGCGGCCTGGGCAAGCCGACGGACTATGCGAAGGAGTTCCCCAAGGCTGATGCCATCTTCATCACCCACGAGCACGGTGACCACCTCGACAAGGAGGCCGTCGCTGCCTTGTATGAAGCAGGCAAGACCACGCTGATGGCGAATCCCCGCAGCGTCGAGCAACTGGGCTTCGGCACCGCGGTGGTCAATGGCGATGAGGGTGAGCTCGCTTGCGGCATCCAGTATGCGGCCGTCCCGGCCTACAACTGTAGCGAAGGTCATACGAATTTCCACCCCAAGGGGCGTGACAACGGCTATGTCTTCGATATCGAGGACCTGCGCATCTACGTGGCGGGCGACACGGAGGACATCCCGGAACTCGCCGAGATCGAGGACGTGGACATCGCTTTCCTGCCGGTGAATCAGCCTTATACGATGACCGTGGAGCAGTGCGTCAAGGCAGCGAAGGTCCTCAAACCCCGCATCCTGATCCCGTATCACTTCTCCAATACCGAGCTCTCCGAACTGCCGGAGCTCCTGCCCGGCATCGAAGTGCTTCTGCGTCAGATGCAGTAGGATCGGCGAAAATAACTAGCGCTTGATGATGTCCAGGCGCCAGGTAATACCGATGTCGAAATTGTCGATGCCAATCGAACTGCTCTTGAAATAGACCGCGTGCAGGCGGAGCTTGTCGCGGTCGGGCAGGGGGAAGAACTCCACGCCGCAGCCGGCGTAGATGTTGCGCGTGCCGGGCGCGACGGCCAGGTCGAGCGCCCGGCCCTGTGCGTCCACATTCTCCCAGGCGTTCTCCTCGTAGCCGCCCTTGGCGCAGAGGTTCCATTTCCCGACGGTCCAGATAATCTTCGAGATCACCGTGAAGTCCGAGAAGAAGCGCTGCTGGCCTGCTCCGGCGCGGTTCATCCACTCCAGGTCGATGGCCACCGGGCCGAAGATGAAGCGGTTGCCGAGGGCGATGTAGTTGATGAAGCGATTGTACTCGTCCTGTACGAAGTTGACGCTCCAGATGGTGTTCCACCAGGGTGTCACGTGCCCGAACCACGCCAGGTTGTAGGCGTACAGGTTCTGGAAGCCCAGCGACAGGGGAGAGTTGCAGAACTGTGCAGCGAGCACCTGCCCGGGAAGGAACTCGTATTCGGCGTTCACGCCGAAGGAGAATCCCTGATAGAGGTTGTTGCAGAAGTTGCTGTAATAGTAGACGTCGATCGGGACAGCGTCGAATTCGTAGCCGCCGATGAAGAGGGCGTTCTTGCCCGCGGTCAGCGCCAGCTTCGGCGTGGCCTGCCAGCGGAGATACAGAAAGTCCGTGGCGTTGAATATGTTCTTTGGGTCGAAGACCGCCTTGTTGAGTCTTTGACGGATGCGGAAATCCAGCTTGTCCGTAAGCTGGCCGCGGACGTTCAGGTTGAAGTGGTCGCCGGTGAACTGGCTGTTGTACTTGCCGCCCACCCATTCCTGGTGGAAAGAGGCGCGGGTGTCGAAGTACAGCTGCGTGATCTTCGGCTGGGCAGTTGCGGCGCCGCAGAGCAGCAGGGCCGCTATTGCGATGGCGGGAAGTTTTGTGTTTCGCTTCATTGTGCGGTTCGTTTCAATAGCGAAAATAGCAAGAATTCTTTTCTTTCCCAACCTTTTCAATACCTCCAAGTGCGGTAGGTGTCCCAAAATCTTACCGACCTACCGCAAAATCGGCCTTTTTTGCGGTAGGTGTCCCCGTTTCTGGGACACCTACCGCACTTGTCCCGCCGCACTCTGACAGGTGTCTACAAAATCGGCCACTGGTGAGATAAAAGTGGATACCTGTCACCCAAAACACCGTATTTCGGCAAAAATGAGGGGGAGGTGTCCAGAAATATCGCGTAGAATAGCGATTTTGTGGACACCTATCGGTGGGTCCCAAGGAAACCGGATAGCGGTTTAGGCAAGGTTACTACGGAATGTTCTTGGGAGGCGGCGACAGCCCAGCTCCGCTACAAAGACGGAAATTCTTGTGAGCAGTAGGATTATCGAGAAAATGCGCTAACTTTAGTTGTACCGCAACTCAAAGGTATATTCTTGCAGAATCGTGGTAGAATGATTTGAGGTGAAATGGTCTGCCGGAATGTCTCGGGACAACTTATAAACATACGTAACATGAAAAGAGGATCCCTCGTGTGCTCCGAGTTCTGCGATTTGTTTCCGGTATTGTGCTTCCTTTTCCTTAATGGCAGCCAGGTTGCTGTTGGATCGAGCCAATGCCTTCTCGTCATCCGGGCCAAATTGGCGATTGGTTACGTCGACTTGCCATAAAGTATTGACGCTCAGTTCTGCGAAACCTTCCCGAAGGCTTACGTAAAAGGCTCTGACATCCGGATCTGAAATCTCTTGGGGCTGCGTAAATCCATCCTGTTCGTTAAAGTAAAACAGGTAATTGGTAAGTGTCGTCTCTTTTTCGCACGAAGAGAAAATGCAGGCAGCGAGAAGGAGTCCGCAAATGGTTTTCAATCCTTTCATAAATGGGCTTTGGTTATTTTCGGTCCCGAATATACAAATAATAATTTTTTCTGCATAACTGGGTAGGGTCCTTCGGCAGATGGTTGGCCGGTTCGGAGCGTAGCGACCGAGGTGGTTGCGGGGGAATCTTCCCCCGCTCATAGCGTAAGCGACATCTCCGCAAAAAGGGCTTGCGGCACTGGCCGCAAGCCCTTTTTGTGGAGATGGGCGGAGTCGAACCGCCGTCCAAACAGAGTTCCAGGTAGCTTTCTACACGCTTATCCTTTCTTTGATTGTCGGCCCGGAGCTGCCGGAAGGCAGGCCACTACGGGCTTATCCTCTGAATCTTAGTGGTCCTTAGAGGCGTCTGAGCCACGCATCCGGTTTTGATGATACCCCTGGATCCAGGCTGAACCGGCCTAAAGCTGGAGGGATATACGTCGTTCCGCAGCCTAGGCGGAAGCGATTGATGCTCAATCTCTTGGAGATTAGCAAGCGTATGAATAATTGTAGTTGCCAGTTATGGCTCGAAGACTGGGATTAACGGGTCAGCCCCCTACACCCGACGTGCTTACCATCCGAAATCAGTGCTGTCAAAACCAGAACATCCCCGAATGTAAGTGGTGGGAGATACTGGGTTCGAACCAGTGACCCCTTGCTTGTAAGGCAAGTGCTCTGAACCAACTGAGCTAATCTCCCAAAAGCGCTGGTCCTTAAAAGGACTGCAAAGATAGAACTTTTTCGCTTTAGTTCAAAGCCCGGACCGGGAAGGTGAAATAGGTGTCGGGGTAGGGCTCGTCTTTCAGCGTGAAGTGCCACCACTCGGAGTCGAGGGTCTTGAAGCCGTGGCGGACCATCGCGTCGCGCAGGATCATGCGGTTGGCGTACTGCTCCGGGGTGAGGGTGGCGGTGTAGTCCGGATGGCTCTCGATGCCGAACCAGTCGAAGGTGCCGCCCATGTCGACCTCCTTCTCCGTGGCCATGTCGAAGAGCGTCAGATCCACGGTGGAGCCGCGCGTGTGGCCGGATTTCTCCATGATATACAATTCCTCGAAGAGTACGGACTTGTCCAGGTCGGGATAGAAATACGGCTTCATCAGCGTGTCGGGAATATTGGCCGCCCAGCGGACGAAATGGTCCACCGCGCACTGCGGCCGGTAGGCGTCGTAGATCTTCAGGCGGTAGCCCTGCGCGATCACGTCGTCGCTGACGGCGCGGAGCGCCTCCGCGGCCTCGCGGGTCAGCAGGGCGGTGGGCTGCTCGTAGCCGTCGATGGGCACGCCCACGAAATTGTAGGATGTGTGGTAGCGGATCTCCAGGATGGCGTCGGGGAGGAAGTCGGCCA
>Ga0310786_10003722_pt1 | contig 21908 bp, 20 predicted proteins | sample AusTroGonzalo_MG_FD_203881 | JGI IMG/M metagenome (GOLD analysis project Ga0310786, IMG submission 203881) | Bovine rumen microbial communities from tropical cattle in Woodstock, Queensland, Australia - Gonzalo_03 (v2) (version 2) | ecosystem: Host-associated > Mammals > Digestive system >...
GGCCTGGCTGGCCTCCTTGGCGGTGGTGGCGGTGGTATCGCTACCAAGGCTAAGGGCTCCATCAAGACTCCGTCCGAACGCGATATCGACATGGGTGCCGGTGGTGGATCTCGTTCCGCTGCAGACATCATGAAGGTCGTGCGTCAGCGTACTCCGGGTCTGCGCCACATCTATAACAAGTTCCTGAAGAAGAAACCGGGATTCCAGGGTAAGGTTACCTTGAAGTTCACGATTGCTCCGGGTGGCGAAATTATCAGCATCGCTATTGCTTCTTCTACCACCGGTTACGGCGAATTTGATGGTGAAATCAAGGGCGCTGTGAGCCGCTGGAAGTTCAGCAAGGTGAAGTCTGGTAACACGACGGTGACCATTCCGTTCACGTTCTCCGAATAATCTTCTTGAACAACCTGCCGATATGGCAAAAAAAAGGACCGGGTCGAAAAAGCCCGGTCTTTTTGTATTTTTTTCTTGCGTTTTTGAATTAATAAAGCTAACTTTATGATAGAATTTACAATAGGAGTCCACTAATGAACTTAAGATCTGCTGCAGCCGTTGGCGTTGCGTTCGGTATCCTCGGTGTAGGTTCCGCCTTCGCAACCTTTGCCCGTATCGAATCCATGGGTAAAAACACTACCTACATCATGGATGACGTGAGCATCTTTGACAACCCGGCAAACATCAATCTCTACCCGAACTACTTGATCGGTGAGTTCGGTCCTTACACTGACGATGTTCCCGCCGGAACCAACCAGGATCCGAAGTTCCCGAATTTTGGTGGTATCTTCTCCGTCTCTCTCGGTGACGAAAACAATCCGGACCCGCGCCTTTCTATCGGTGGCTTGTTCGGACGTAATTCCGAATTGACAAGGTATATCCCGTCTGCCGTTGTTAACGAAGAAGGCAAGCTGACCGCCACTCCCGAAACCGTGACGAACTTTGACGGCTTCTTGGGCGGCACCTTGACCAGCGGTGACGCTTGGGGCTTGCATATCTATATCGCTCACCAGGACGGTGGCTACCAGACCCCGAGTGGTATCTACCAGGTTGACGCCGGAGCGTTCGCTTCTGTTGTGCAGGCTGATGCAGGCTTGAACCTCCAGTTCGGCAGCAACATCGACTTTGAAATCAGCTTCGGCTTGGCTCGTATCCAGTACGGCCCCGAACACCAGAACTTCTTCGATGATGGCGACTTCAGCTTTATCGGTAAGTCCCGTGCTTTCTTCACCCTCGAAGCTCTCGATGGTGAATTGGTGCCGGCCTTCTCCATGAAGTTGATCCAGGCTCCGGGTATCGAAGACAAGCATGCTCAGGTCGGCCTCGGCATCAACGTTGCTCTCGACCGCGGCTTCTTCTGGTTGGGCGGCGACTTCCTCTGGAACAAGACGAGGGCTCATGACTGGACCGTCAACTATACGGATGGCTACACCACTTACGATGCCAGCAACGACAAGGATCCGAACTGGGACGAACGTTCCGACATCGGTGGTATGATCAGCTTCGGTATCGAACGTAACATCTGGTGGGACTGGTTCGTTATCCGCGTCGGTGGCCAGAAGTCCATCCTCTATACGGAATGCGACCAGAACGAAAAGAACAAGGGCACCAATGGCATCTGCACGGACAGCGGCAACTTCTTCACGACCAATCCGCTTGCTGACGGCACCGCCGATGACCACGTGGGCTTCGGTTTCGGTATCAACATCGAAGAAAAGCTGAAGATCGACGTGACCGTTGCTGAAGACATGCTCTTCCGTAACCCGTTCCAGGGTGAAGGTCGCCTCTTCTCCAGAATTTCTGCGACCTACAGCTTCTAATTGAAGCGCAAGGGATAGGACTCCCTGATTCTATAAAGCTTTGGTCCTCCGGTTTTTTCCGGAGGCCTTTTTTTTTATTTTTCGTCGCATGAGAAAGTTTATCCCCTTACTAGCCCTTTCCCTGTTCATGTTAGGTTGTTCTGAAAGAACGGAGCGCATAGAACAAAAGCTCGAAAGCTACCTCCAGGAAGATTTGAAGTTCATGGTCGCCCAGACCATCCATGCTTCCGGGAACAAGGACGCCCTCTTGGCGGAGCCCTATTACAGGGTCAAGGATTTTCGTTTGTTCGAAGGCGCCGCGGCCGAAGTCTACTCGGCTTATGCGGAAGTCAACTTCTACATCTACAAGGACATCGCCATGTACGAGCAGAGGAAGTACCGTTACGATGTTGAAGGGCGCCACTGGGACCGCTATTTGAAGGTCCTCCATTTTGGTAGGGATTCCCTGCCATAGGGGTTAGTTTCCTCTAAAATGTGCTATATTTTTTTCTGTCAGGTTTAATCTTTAAAAAAGGGCAGTATTTTGTTTGGTCTTTTCTCTTGCGACATAGGTATTGATCTTGGTACGGCAAATACATTGGTCCACGTTGCCGACCAGGGTATTGTCATTAACGAACCTACGGTGATTGCTGTGGATAGCAAGAACAACCGTGTGTGCGCCATCGGTTTCGAGGCTAAGAAGATGCTTGGCCGTACTCCGGGTGAAACCCGTGCCGTACGCCCCATGCGCGATGGCGTGATTGCCGATTTTGAACTGGTGGAAACGCTCCTCCAGACATTTATCAAGAGGGTGCAGAAATACCCCCTGTGGATGGTGAAACCGCGTGTGGTGGTCGGCGTGCCGAGCGGCATTACCGAAGTGGAAAAGCGCGCTGTGATCGATGCGGCCCGTCAGGCCGGTGCCAAGGAAGTTCACCTGGTGCACGAACCGATGGCTGCCGCTGTCGGTATGGGCATTCCGGTCGAAGATCCGGTCGGTAACATGATCGTGGATATCGGCGGTGGTACTTCCGATATTGCCGTAATCGCCTTGAACGGAACGGTCTGTAACGCTTCCGTGCGCGTCGGTGGTGACGAAATGGACGATGCCATTGTCCGTTACCTGCGCACGATGTACAACCTCCAGGTCGGTGAAAGCACTGCAGAACAGATCAAGATACAGATTGGCTCTGCAAGCCCGCTCGACGAAGAACTGACGATGGAAGTGAAGGGCCACGACTTTATTGCCGGTATGCCGCGCACGATGACCATCAAGAGCGAAGAAATTCGTGAAGCCTTGAATGAACCTGTGACGGCGATTATCGAAGCTGTGAAGCAGGCTCTGAGCATGACTCCGGCTGAACTCTCTGCCGATATTTACGACAAGGGTATCATCATGACTGGCGGTGCTTCCCAGCTCCGCGGTTTCGACGAACGCATCCGCAAGGAAACGGGACTTTCCGTGAACGTGTTCGACGATGCTCTCGTTTGCGTCTGCAAGGGTGCCGCCCGTATTCTGGAAGATCTGGACAAGTACCGTCCTGTATTGATTGCTACGTCTAACTAGGACAATCTTCATACCCTGGTTCGATGTTTAGGGCATTTCGCTTTATTGTCGATTTGTTTACGCAAAGGCATGGAATAATTGCCTTTGTGTTCTTTTTGCTTGTCGGCCTTTTGATGCGACAGGCTCCGAATGTTGTGAAGGAAAACATCGTGTCTTCCGTACTGGGAACGGTGCTTTATCCGGCACAGATGGCCTTGTCGTCTTTGAATGCTTATCGTTCCATCGTTGCAGAAAACGAACAGCTCAAGCAAGAAAACGCTCGGTTGCGTCAAGAGACGTACTATGCGAGCGAAGGCTTGCAAGAACTGACTAGACTGCATGCGCTGGTGCGGTTTGACGACAAGTGGGGCTATCCGATTGTGACGGCGCGCGTTGTGGGCCATAATCCGGGGCGTTTCCTGACAACGCTCATTATCAACCGCGGTACACATCATGGTGTCAAGGAAAACATGCCCGTGTTTTCCATGAACGGCCTCGTGGGTAAGGTGACGAAAGTTTCGTACGCCTATTCGCGCGTGCAATTGTTAGTAGACCCGAACCTTAAGTTGTCTGTACTTGAACGCCGTACGCGCGTGGTGGGCTTCCTCGAATCGGTGGACGGACGCACGCTGATGGCGATGGTTCCGACGCATGCGGGTGTCAAGGCGGGCGATACGCTGATTACATCGGGCCTGGGCGGAATCTTCCCGAAGGGCATTCCCGTAGGGACGGTGAAATCCGTGGGCCAGGCGGACTTGGATGTGATGCGCCAGATGAACGTTGTTCCGTTCCAGGAATTTTCATCGCTGGAAGAAGTTTTCGTGATGGAAAAAGAACCGGATTGGATTATCAGGGAGCTGCTCGATGATTAAGTTCAAGTGGATCAAGTTGTTCCTGATTTACCTCCTTGCGTTTGTGTTGCAGACGACGGTCGGTGACTGGCTCCAGATTTTTGGCGTTGGGCCTGACTTTGTCGTGATTTTTATTGTGGCGGTTGCCATCAAGTACGGCCCCGCGACGGGATGTTTCTGGGGATTCTTTGCAGGCTTTGCGCAAGATATGTACGCCCCGGTGGAATGGCTTGGCGCCCATTCGATTGCCATGACGGTTCTGGGTTTTGTCGTGGGACAGCTCGAGGAGAGATTCTTGACGCTGAACCTGCCCGCGAAAATGGCTGTCCTTGCCATAGGTTTCTTTGTCTGCGACATGATCTACTTCTTGTTGACCGGTCTTCAGAAGGATGTGGTCACGAACCTGTTCTTCTCCAAGACGCTTCCGGAATGTGCCTATACGGTGGTCGTAGGGGCTGTCGTGTTCTATTTGTCGGCAGGGAAAGCAGGGAAGAAAAAACACGGTGTATAAACTAGGCGACAACGATTATGTCCAGAACAGGAACTGGAATGTTCTTGTTTTCATGAGCGTGGTGCTGATCCTTTTCGGTATCCTCCTGGTTCGCCTGTTTTCACTGCAGTACACCCATTACGACGAGAACCTCCAGCGTTCAGAAAATAACCGCATCAGGAAGGTAGTGCTCGTGGCCGAACGCGGTTACATCTATGACCGCAACGGCATCGTCCTCGTGCGCAACAGGCCGTCTTACCAGGTGGCGTTGCAGGCGATGAGCCTCCCGCGGAGTAAGGCGGAACGCGATTCCGTTTTTTACCGCTTGCTGCGCATCAAGGACAAGGATGGCGTTCGCCTGTTCGATTCGCTTTCCCTCGATACGGCGTTCCAGCGCAGCCGTTGGATTAGGAACAGGCCTATCACCTTCTTCGAAGACGCTTCTCCGGAACAGGTGGCGATTATCGAAGAACATTCTTCCGAACTGCCGGGAGTTGTGACGATGATTGAATCGCGCCGCGAATACCCTTACGGTACGCTCGCTTCGCACGTGCTGGGCTATACGGGCGAAATATCGGAAGACCAGCTGAAACTCCCCGAATTCGAAGGCTATTCCCAGGGCGACCGCATTGGTCAGAAGGGATTGGAACAGGGTTACGATTTGGAATTCAGGGGCAAGAACGGAATCAAGCTTGTTGAAGTGAATGCGTCCGGGCGTGAACTGGGCCCAGTGAAGGGCGTCGATGCGCAGCCGCCGGTGACTGGGCTCCACTTGATTTCGACGATAGACCTTAAATTGCAGAAGGCGGCCGAAGACGCTATTCCGGATAGCGCGAGGGGCGCATTGGTGGCGATTGACCCGAGGAACGGCGAAATCCTTGCCATGGTGAGTTCCCCGAGGCTCGACCCGAACATCTTTTCTTTGAAGAAGCGTGAACGCAACAAGGGATGGGCCCAGGTGGCTCTCGATTCCCTGCGTCCGCTGACGAACCGCGCCATTTCGGGTACGTACACTCCCGCGTCGGTGTTCAAGCTCGTGACGGCAGGGGCGGGCATCGAGAACGGCATCCTTTCCGAAAGCAAGTATTATCCCAAGTCCTGTACGGGCGGTTATCAGTACGGCGCGCGTTACCAGAAGTGCTGGGGAACGCATGGCAACCTGAATGTGGTCCATGCGATTAGGCTCAGCTGCGACGTGTTTTTCTATCAGGCGGGCCTCGAAATCGACATGGCGCGCATCAACGAGTTCGGCCGTCGTTTTGGCTTGGGCGAACAGCCGCTCGGTATCGATATTCCCGGCGAAAAGGGCGGCTGGCTTGTGGATTCCGCTTCGTTCAACGCGAAGAACAAGAGGCTGGGATGGCGTTGGGCTCGCGGTTTGATCTTGAACCTCGCTATCGGTCAGGGCGAACTGGTGACTCCGTTGCAGCAGGCCGTTTTGGTCGGTTCCCTGGCGACGAATAAGGGCGTGTATCGCCCGCACCTTATGAAGGAACTCCGCGACGACAACGGCACGGTGGTGCGCCGTTACGAGCCGGAGATTATCAGGCCGGGCAACATGAAGCCCGAAACGCACCGCATTTTGATGGCAGCCATGGATTCCGTGGTGAACCATCCGGGCGGTACGGGTAAGCGCGGGGCGATTCCCGGCATTCGCGTGGGCGCCAAGACGGGCTCCGGCGAATGGAAGAAGGGCGCGAAGACGCACGCCTGGTATGCGGCGGTGGCGCCCCTGGACGATCCGCAAATCGCGGTGGCCGTCATTATGGAAGCGGCGGGCGGTGGCGGTGCCGTTTCCGGGCCTATTGCCCGGAAGGTGATGATGGCGTATTTCGGCAAGGAAGACGAGGAGAAGAAATGAGTTCCGGACGTTTCTTGGACAAGTCGCTGAAGTTCGACTGGGTTTTCTTGCTCACGACGTTCGCCTTGATGGCCTGCGGCATCGTCTTGGTGTATTCTGCGACCGCGAGCGAAGATGTCGTCTTCTACGAATCTTTCTGGTTCAAGCAGATAATCTATTTCGTGGGCGGCTGCTTATTGGCGACGGGTATCGTGTTCCTGAAAATCGATTGGCTTAAGCGCCTGACGGTCCCGCTTTATGCGGCCTCGCTGGTGCTGCTCTGCGTGGTGCTGTTCTTCGCGGGCGATGTAGTCAAGGGTGCCGGCCGCTGGATCGACCTCGGTTTCATCAAATTGCAACCTTCGGAATTTGCAAAAATCGCCTACCTGCTCACTATTTCGTACTGGCTTTCCAACCATCCTGTTAGTTTGTTCAAAATCAAGACGTTCATCGTCCCGTTCTTCCTCTTTATCGTCCCGTTCGCCCTCGTGTTGAAACAGCCGGACTTGAGTACCGCATTGGTGTTTATCGCGGTGACGTACGTGGCGTTTTTCTTTGCGGGCTTTACGCTGGTCGACATGTTCCTCATAACAAGCCCGCTCCTTTCGGTGCTGTTCTCGCACTCGCAGACAATGGTTTACCAGGTGCTGTGGGGGCTCTTGATCTGTGCCGTCGTGTTTGCCCTGATGCGCCGCCGCTTGCCCAAGGCGCAGACCATCTTCTTCTTGCTCACGAACATCTTGGCCGGGTATGCAAGTTCCATGGCCTGGAACATGCTGGAACCGCACCAGCAAAAACGCGTGAATACGTTCCTTGACCCCATGAGCGACCCCCTGGGTGATGGTTACCAGGTGCTGCAGTCCCTCACGGCCATCGGTTCCGGCGGTTTGGGCGGCAAGGGTTTTGGTAACGGAACCCAGACGAACCTCTCGTTCCTGCCCGAAGAACATACGGACTTCATCTTCAGCGTTCTGGGCGAACAGTTCGGCTTTGTCGGCTGCTTTGTCATCTTGACCCTGTACGTCATCTTCCTATGGCGTGCGACTTCGACGTGCAAGCTTTATTCCGATCCGTTCATCACGCTGATCATCATGGGATCGTCGACGATCTTCCTGTTCCATATCCTCGTGAATATCGCGATGACGGTCGGCCTTATGCCGGTGACGGGGCTTCCGCTGCCGTTCCTCTCGTATGGCGGTTCTTTCGCCATGACGTGCATGGTCCTTGTCGGTGGCATTATCTGCATGCGCTACCAGGGACGCCGCCAGTAACTTTTTTCAAAAATTTCGGAACGATTTCCGGAAAAATCCGTTTTATAGGAGTAAGGCGGATTGTATATGGAAATTGCTCGTCGCATATCGAATTTCTTGTTCGGGATGGAATGCCTGGGCTGCGGGACGTCTTCGGAGAGGCTCGACCCCTGGCTATGCCCTGCCTGCCGCAAGGCGCTTGTGGATGGGGGATGGGAACCCAAGTTCCCGAATGCGGACACCTTGAGCCTGTATCCGATGCAGCCGTTGACCCGGCGGCTCGTTCATGCGCTCAAGTACGGGAGCATTCCCGGCATGGCGTCGTATATGGTGCGGCAGTCTTCGCTCTGCAAGGGCGGTGATGCCGTAGACTTCTTGTCGCCGTACGCGAAACCGTTTTTCTTTGTGCCGGTACCGCTCCATAGGGCGAGGTACCGCGAAAGGGGTTATAACCAGGCGGAAAAGATAGCGTCGGCGTTCGCCCTCGCGACAGGCGGCCGGGTATGCCGGTGGCTCAAACGCAAGAATTTCCATGTGTCCCAGACCAAGCTTTCGCGAAGTGAACGCGCCTGGAATGTCGTGGGGGCGTTTGCCGCGAACTTGCCCGCGCGCCTCCCCCCGAAGGGGACGGTCTTTGTCGTAGACGACGTGTTCACGACGGGGGCGACTACGGGCGCCTGTACAAGCGCCCTGGGCAAGGATTTCCCGCTGCCGGTAAAAGTATGCACGCTGATATACGACGAGCCGGCAACGGCCAGGATGGATTTTGTGGCGGACTGCCGTATGGAATGGGAGGCATAAAAAAAGACCCCTGTGGGGCCTTTCTAGCGGAGGAAGAGGGACTCGAACCCCCAAGCCTTACGGCGGCGGTTTTCAAGACCGCTGACTTACCAATTAGCCTATTCCTCCGGGACGGAGATAAGATAAAAAACGAGGGCCATCCCGTCAAATGGTTTTGCATATTTAGCGAGAAATAGCTATTTTTATAGCATGGCTGCGGTAATGGATAATCTAGCCAGCGAACTGGTTGCGTCAGGCCTCCCGGATACCGAGAGGGTTCTTGACCTGCTCTTTTCGTATATGCCGAAGATTGCTGCGGAACGCAAGATGGACGGGTTGCTGGTGCTGATGGCCGACTTGGGTCGTTCCCTGGTGCAGGCCGACCGCTGTTCCCTGTGGCTTATCGATACCGAGACAAATGAACTTTGGACCAAAGTAGCGCATGGCGTAGACCAGCTGCGCATCCCGATCGGGGCCGGCTTTGTCGGCTATTCCGTCAAAACGGGCGAAAACCTGCTGGTCGAAGATGCCTACAAGGACGACCGCTTCGACCGCCGTAGCGACGAGTCGACGCACTACCACACCACGTCGGTCATGACGGTTCCGCTCCGTGACGGTTACGGCAAGGTGATGGGAGTGTACCAGGCCATCAACAAGAAGGGCGAAAGCGCGGTATTTTCCAGGCAAGATTTGGAACGCCTCGTGTTGACGGCTGTTTATTCCGCCAAGACGATCGAATCGGCGCGCCTGACGGAAGAACTGCAGAAGTCCAAGGAAGAACTTGAAGCGACCCAGGAAGAACTGATTCACATCTTGGGTGATGTCTCTGAATCTAGGAGCCACGAAACGGGCGACCATATCCGCCGCGTGGCCGAAATTTCTTATAAGCTGGCCCTTTATTACGGGCTTCCGCAGGCAGAGGCCGAACGCATCCGCCTTGCCGCCCCGATGCACGACCTGGGCAAGGTCAGCATCCCCGATGCCGTGTTGAACAAGCCGGGCCGCTTTACGGATGAAGAATTTGCGAAGATGAAGTCCCACGCACTGGTGGGCGAACAGACCTTGCAGAAGTCCAAGCGTGAACTGCTGCGTTTTGCGGCGACCATCGCGGGCTCGCACCACGAACGCTGGGATGGCACGGGATACCCGAGGGGCCTGAAGGGCGAAGATATACCCCTGGCGGGCCGTATTTGCGCCGTGGCGGACGTCCTGGACGCCTTGGCCAGTCCCCGTTGCTATAAGCCGGCCTGGCCCGAAGACAAGATCCGCGAGGAATTCGTCAAGCAGCGTGGGGCCCAGTTCCAGCCGGAACTGGTGGATGCCCTCCTGTCGCATTGGAACGAGATGTTCCAGTATTTCCGCAAGATTAGGACGGAAGCGGAAGCCATGCGCCAGGCTGCAGCGGTATAAAAAACCGCTGAATTGCCGTTTTTAGGCGAAAATCATAAAATTCGTCATTTACCGTAAAAAAAATGTCAACAAAAAGAAAACCCCCGATCTTCATCGGGGGTCTTCGTGGTTCCGATTGGAGTTGAACCAACGACACGCGGATTTTCAGTCCACTGCTCTACCAACTGAGCTACAGAACCATTTTGATAGGCCAATATTAGATAAAAATGTGAGGGTTGTCAAGGGTAAATAAGATATTACCTTGAAAAATGTGCTTTTTCCGCATAATCTGCTAAATTTAAGGATGGATGGTTGAGTGGGTCCAGCAAGTGGTCCTTGTTGTAAACCTTTATTGTGAGAGTAATTATTGTGCGTCAAGTAACGAAAATCGAAAGTTCCCTGTTAGCCGGTATGAGCCTGGCTTTTGCCCTCTTGGTCGCTTGTTCGGGAGAAGATGCTTCTTCTTCTGTCGATGCGGTTAATGAAAATCCGTTTATCATAAAGGAAGATACGATTGTAGATAGGCATGGTGATACGATTATCAGGAACGATACTGCCCGTCAGCAGATCGATACCGTCATGCATATTACGGAGAAGGGTGAAACGCTTTTCGTGGCCGAAACGGTTTACGTGGGACTTGATACAACGTTGCACTGGGTCGGTAACTCCGCATTGGTGATTACCGAAATCATGACGGTTAATTTGGACTGGACCGACGAAGATGGCGATGATGGCGCATGGATTGAAATCTACAATGCCGGTTCCGAGAATGCGGACTTGAAGGGCTATTCCCTTGTCGAGAACGCCGATAAGTCCCGCAAATGGGTCTTTGGTAACGAAGTCATCAAGGCGAAGTCCTTCAGGATCGTTTTCTGCGACAAGAAGAACCACGCTGTGGCGGCCGGTGCCAGGGATACGACGCTCAAGAGGAAAGATGGGGAGGAGTACTACGCCCATTACCGTACGCATACCAACTGGAAGCTTAACAATGGCGGCGGTACGGTTTACTTGATCGACCCGTACTATGGCATTCGTGACTCGGTGGATTACCCGGAACTGAAGTCCGGCATTAGCTGGGGTATTATGGATGGCGGCGTCTGGAAGTTTTTCGACAAGCCGACTCCTGAAGAACGCAATACGGAATCTACCGCCTATGACGATCTCGTGCCGGAAATCGACATGAGCGCAGTGACGAGCGGCTTCTATAACGACAAGATCAATTTGAATCCGCCTTCTATGCCCGAAGGCGTGAAGGTGCGCTGCACGAAGGACGGTTCCGAACCGACGAGTTCTTCTCCGGAATTCAACGAGAAGATTACCATTACGGAAAGCATGTCGTTCCGCTGTGCTGCCTACAAGAGCGGGGCTCTTGGCCGTCAGGTCATTACGAAGACGTTCTTCGTCAACGAAACTGTGAATATGCCCGTGGTGGCTATCAGCGTGGATCCGGAATTCTTTGAGAAGCATTACGTTCCCAAGAAGGAATGTGGTAGCGCTGACCCGAAATCTTGCCCGGCAGGATTGATGGAAGATGTTGAATATCCGGTACATGTGACCTATTTTGCGGACGGAAGCAAGTCTTCCGGCCCGGCATGGGAAATCGATGCGGGCATCTCCCTGATGGGTGGATGGAGCCGTGTGGCCGACAAGAAGTCTGTCGCTATTACCATGCACGAGGAATATCAGGATGGTCGCCTGAAATATCCGCTGTTCGAAACGCGCAAGTCCGACTCCGTGTTCAAGGCGTTCAACCTGCGTAACAACGGTAACCGTTTTGTGAGTGACTATATTGCCGACGCCATGGCGGGCGCAATGCTCGAAGGAAGTGGCGTGGACTACCAGCGTAGCCGCCAGGTGGTCGTATTCTATAACGGCAAGTACTACGGCATTCACGATATGCGCGAACGCTTTAACCGCGCCTATGTGGAAACCAATTACGGCATCAATTCCAGTTCGGTGGAAATGGTCAAGCAGGTTGGTGGCGTAGACAAGATTACGGCAAGCGGTGATGGCAACATAGACGCCTACCTGCAAATGCTCTATGATATTGCCGATACGACTGTTTCTGTTGCGGAAAACTTCGAAAGGGCAAAGAAGCTTATCGATGTCGGTAACTTTGCGGACTACATGGCCGCCGAAATCTACTACCACAACGGTGACTGGCCGAACAACAACGTGCGTGCCTGGCGTAGCCCGGACCAGCCCTGGAAATTCATGGTCTATGACGTGGACCACGGTTTTGATTGGGCTTGGGGCGTGAACAATGGTGAATTCGGCCAGGACAACAACATGTTCTCCTGGATTAGGAAGGGCGGTGGAAACGATGAATGCGCTAAGCCGGGATGCTTTGCCGCCCTGTACAACAGGCTTATCAAGAGCGAAGATTTCAAGAGGCTCTTCTTGCACCACTCTGCCGTGATGTGGGATAAGTACTTGAACAGTTCCAATGCTTCCAAGATCATCGATGCGATGACTGCCAAGATTCCTACGACCGAAATGGATCGTGACCTTGCCAAGTTTGAGCGCGAGTATGTCAGGGACTTCGATAGGAATGGTTCCCATCTGAAGCAGTGGCTGAGCGAACGTGACGGTAAGGTCCTTAATGAATACAAGGGCGAGTTCTTCAAGGATGGCGAAGGTGGTGATTTGGTCGAGATGACCATTTCCTCGGAAGGCAGCGGTGCCGTGTTGATGGAAGGAATGAAACTCCCCGGCAGCACAGCGACTTCTACCAGCTATAAGGGCAAGTTCTTCAATGGCCTGGAAATGGAACTGACCGCAGTTCCGGCCGGTGGTGCGGTGTTCAAGGAATGGTCTGACGGCTCTACCGACAACCCGCATAAGGTTACCGTGAAGTCCAACCAGACGATTACCGCAAAGTTCAAGTAACAAGCGGTCTGGATACGGTTTAGGAAATTGCGCGGGCATAAAGCCCGCGCTTTCTGTTTTCGGAATTTTCTAGATTTGTGCACATGAAAAGCCCCGTGCGCAAGATGTTTGACGAAATCGCGAATCGCTATGATTTCTTGAATCATACGTTGAGCTGCTTTCAAGATATTTTGTGGCGCAGGAGTTGCTGCCGCGAACTGAGGCGTATGCGCCCGGGCAAGCGCCTGCTGGACCTTTGTGGCGGTACGGGGGATTTTGCCGTTACCTACGAAAAGTTTAACGGGAAGCCCGACGTGGCCGTACTCGGGGATTTTTCGTATGGGATGTTGAAGGGGGCCGCGGGCAAGAAAATGTCGGCGGCGCCCGTGCAGCTCGATGCGATGAAGATGCCCTTTGCTGACGGCTCGTTCGATGTCATCTTGAACGGATTCGGGATGCGCAATTTGCCCGATGCAGAAGCGGGACTCAAGGAATCGGCCCGAGTGCTTGACGAGGGCGGGTTCCTGCAGGTGCTGGAATTCTTTTCGCCCCGCGGAACATTCAACAAGTTCTTTTATAAGCGCCTGGCCCCGATGTTCATCCCGGTGCTGGGGGCGTTTTTCAGCAAGCGCGATGCTTACGAATACCTGGTGAATTCGGTGTTGCGGTTCTTGCCGGTAGACGAATTCGTCGCCCTCGCCGAAAAGAACGGTTTTGAGCTCGTTCACGTGAAGCCGTGCTTCTGGGGCGTGGCGTTCCGCGTGCTGTTGCGCCGCAAGGCCGCCGGGAGCGCTGTATGAGCCGCTATATTCTTGGCGTGACGGGAGCGAGCGGCGCTATCTATGCGCTACGTACGGCGATGCTTTTGAAACGCCTCGGCCATGAGGTATCGCTCGTGGTGACGGCGCCTGGTCGCGAAGTCGTGGAATACGAAGGGCAGAATGCGCTTTTCGATTTCGCGGACAAGACCTTTAACGTGGACGATTTTTTTGCGGAATGCGCGAGCGGTTCTGCCGACTATGCGGGCATGGCCGTGGTGCCGTGCTCCATGGGGACGCTCGGGCGCATCGCTTCGGGAACCTCAGACAACCTGCTGGTACGCAGTGCGGACGTGTGCCTCAAGGAACGCCGCCCGTTGGTCATCGTGCCGCGCGAGATGCCCTACAATTTGATCCACCTCGAAAATATGGAACGCGTGACGCGGGCGGGTGCAGTCGTGATTCCCGCTTCGCCGCAGTTCTACAGCAAGCCTTCGACAATGGAGGATCTGGTCGATACGGTGGTCGCGAAAATCTTGAAACACCTGGGAGCGTGCTCGGCTGCGGACTGCGCCGGAATCGTAAAACCGTGGGGAAGCTGACGATGTTCAAAAAGATTCTTGAATTCGGTCACATGGTGCGCTTTAGCCACTCGCTGTTCGCGATGCCTTTTGCCATCGGTTCCATGTGGGTGGCGGCAAACGGCTTCCGCGGTATGGACGCCTGGGAAACGGTGCGCATGGTCCTTTTAATCGTGGGCTGCATGGTGACCGCCCGCAATAGCGCGATGAGTTTCAACCGCATCGCCGATGCCGAAATCGATGCGAAGAACCCGCGTACGGCAAAACGCCACTTGCCCGCCGGTCGCCTGAGCCGCGCCTCGGTCATCGCCTTCCTCGCGGTAAACGGCGTGCTCTTTGTCGCGTTTGCCTTTATGCTCCAGCCCCTCGCGGGCGCCCTCGCGCTTCCCGTATGGCTGCTGTTACTTTCGTATTCCTACTGGAAGCGCTTCTCGTGGCTTTGCCACTGGTTCCTCGGCTTCGCCATCGGAATGAGCCCGCTCGGCGCCTGGATCGCCATCCGCGGGGAGTTCGCCGTATTCCCGATATTCCTGCTCGTGATTTTGATGCTCTGGATGGGCGGTTTCGATATCATCTATGCGACGCAGGACGAAGAAATCGACCGCGCGATGGGGCTCCATTCGGTGCCCGCTCGCTTTGGCCGCAAGCGCGCCCTGCAGATCGCTTTCTGGAGCCATATTGCGATGCTTATGCTCTGTGTCGCGTTCGGCTTTTTCTGGGGCATGGGCGCCCCTTGGTGGGTCGTGACGGCCTTGATGAGTGCCGCGGTCCTCTACATCCATCTATTCCGCAAGTCCGATGACCTCGATGCCATGAACCGCGACTTTTTCTTGGCGAACGTCGCTATCAGCGTTCTCGTAATGGCGGGGCTCATCGTCTGGATTTGCATGGGAGGCGACGTCAATGTCCTTTATTAAGAAAACGAATGGCAAGTTTACGACCGAAGACAAAGTCAAGATGTTCCAGCAGATGGGTTCCGTTGGGGCGGTGCTGGCGCTTGCGTTCGTGATCCTCATCGAGACGGGCGTTGCCGGCGAATACAAACCGCAGGCCGAGATTGGCCTCACCGCGATGATCGTGGTGCTTGCCGTGTCGCTTTTCGGTAGCCTGTATTTTAAGAGAAAGCTGTAGTTAGATTTCCAAATCGGCGCTGTATACGGTTTCGACCGTCCCGTCGTCGCATTCGAAGCGCAGGCTCCCGTCATCGTTCATATCGAGAATCCGGCCCGTCTTTTTGACGGAGCCTTCGCCGCGGTTGTTGTCCGTACAGCGGTTGTTCACGACGATGGTGCCGCGGGCGCCGATGAACTGGTCCATCTTGCGCCAGGCTTCTATCCAGGGTGAAATGCCGAACGCCCGGAATTGCCCTATGGCGCGTTCCAGGCTTGCGATAAGCGCCTGCAAAAGCTTTTCGCGGTTGATTTCTTGGCCGCAGATGTCCTTGAGCGTGGAGACGGGGCGCCCGAGGTTCGCGTAATCGAGCGGGCTGCTGTTCACGTTGATGCCCACGCCCATGCTGATGGCGGGTTTCGGCGCGGTTAAGGCCTGTGCGGTTGAGGATTGCGCGGCCCCCTCTCCCGTGGGCTTTATATAAACTAACTCCGCAAGAATTCCGCAGAACTTGTGTTTGCCGCAGAGGATATCGTTCGGCCACTTCACGGTGACCTTCCCGATGTCTTGGTTGCCGCAGCCCTGGGCGCTGTCTTGCAAATGCCTGAAAACTTCGGCAAACGTGAGCGCTGCGACCTGGGTGACCTGCGGGCTCTTGCCTAAAGGAATCCCGTCCAGCGGAATTAAGATGTTGAAGTAGAGGTTGAGCCCCGCAGGCGATGCCCACGTGCGTTCGTGGCGCCCGCGTCCAGACGTTTGCATGTCGGCGACAATCAACGTGCCGGGGACAATTTCGCCCGCGGCGGCACGGGCCTTCATCAGGCTGTGCGTGCTGTCGAGGTTTTCAAAAAGGATGGCGGGGGAGTTCCCGAATCCGCTCAGGTCCCATTCCAAAAAATTGCGTTCTTTAGAAAACATACGTGCAGGGCAGGCTTAGTTTTCTTCTTCCTGCTTTTCCTGCAATTCCTTAAGCGCCTCTTCGGGGAAGATGACGAAGAACTCGCGCTTCTTGTCTTCGAATAGCTGCAACATGCGTTCCTGTTCGAACTGCTCGCGGTCGATGTTCTGCATAAAGAATTCATCGCGGGCGAAGTCGCGGGTGGTCATCAGCTTTTTCATGTCTTCCGAGAGGTCGACATGGTCCCACAAGATGTAGTAGGACTGGACGTCCAAGCTTCCGAAGATGTCCACGTTGAGCATGACGGAATTGCTCTTGCTCGAGTCGACCAGTTCGACCCTCGTTTCGCGCTTTTCGGGGCGGAAAATTTCCACGTCCTTGACGGGCTTGGTCAGGTCGGCCGATTCGTTATCTGCCCATGCACCGGAAACGAACGCAAGCGAAAGGATTGCGCTCCAGGCGAGGGAAGGAAATGTCTTTTTTCTTGACGTCATACCCTTAATATAAATCTTAGTTGTCCAAAAAAGTAGCTTTTGCAAAAAGATGTGAGTGAAATTGCCCAAAACTGTGCTAAATCGCAAGTGGCATCCACGGTTTTACCACATTTATGGACTCTAGTTTGCCCTGGAGCTTGCGGCGGATGGCCGCGGCGGCAATCATCGCTCCGTTGTCTGTACTCAGGCTCCGGTCCGGGATACAGAAGCGGATGCCCTTCTTGTTGCAGTAATCCTGCAGCCGTTGACGCAGCCAGGCGTTGGCACTCACGCCGCCCCCGACGACGAGCGTCTTCATGCGGGTCTTCTTGAGCGCGTTGACGGTCTTTTGGACAAGGCTGTCGACGATGGCGTCTTCGAGGCTTGCGCATATGTCACCGAGGTGCGCCTGGATGAATTCCGGGTCGTGCGTTTCGGTGTAGCGCAGTACGGCGGTCTTCAGGCCGCTGAACGAAAATTCGCAGTTGTCGTGGACGTGGAGCGCCCTCGGGAATTCTACAAAGTGGCGGTTGCCGTTTTGCCCGAGCCTGCTGATGGTGGCGCCCGCCGGGTACTTGAGGCCCAGCAGCTTGCCGCACTTGTCGAACGCTTCGCCGGCCGCATCGTCACGGGTACGTCCGATGCTCGTGTACTTGAATCCCGGTTCTTCCATCACGAGTTCCGTATGCCCGCCCGAAACGGTGAGCGTGAGGAACGGAGGCTCGATATCGGGATTGCTGAGCCAGGCGGCGGCGAGGTGGCCTTCCAGGTGGTTCATGCCGTAGGCCGGGACCTGCAGGTCCCGGGCGAGGCCCTTCGCAAAACTGGCGCCAACGAGAAGCGGTCCCATGAGTCCCGGTCCGGTGGTGTAGGCGATGGCGTCGATGTCCTTGAGCTCGATGCCGGCTTCCTTGACGGCGGCTTCGGCGATGGGGGCAATCTTTTGCAGGTGGGCGCGTGCAGCGATTTCGGGGACGACACCGCCATACAGGGCGTGTTCGTCTATTTGGCTGTAGAGCGGGTTCGAAAGGACTTTAAGCGGTTCGTCTTGCAGTACGGCGCAGGCGGTTTCGTCGCAGCTGGATTCGATTCCAAGCCAGATCATTCGTCGTCGTCCTCCTCGTCTTCTTCTTCACCGTAGTCTTCGTTGCGCTTTTCGACCACGGCGGGCTTGACTTCCTTGCGAACGAGGGCGACCTTGTCCGGGGTCACTTCGATGGCCTTGATGGACATTTCGCGGTTGATGCCGGGGGCGAGCTTGAGCTTGACGGTCGGGGCGAGGCTATCGACGTCTTCGATGGCGAAGCGGTTGTATTCGATAAACAGTTCCAGGTTGTCGTTGGTGATGGAATCCAGGATGGCCTCGCCACCGGTAATCTTGACGGTCACGGAATCGGGCTTGAGGCTTACGAGCGCCTTGTCATAGCGGCCGATGAGGTGGACGGGAATGCTGGTGAATTCCTTCGTGGCGACCTTCTGGACGTTCACGTTGATGAAAATGCTCGAATCGCTAGGCGTTACGTAGGCGGGGAACTGGCCGAAGTGGAGCGGGACCGAAATGGATTGGCTCTTCTTGAGCGTATCGAAATGGATGGAATCGGTCGGGATTTCGAAAATGCGCGTGAGGGCGTTGCGGGCACCGGAAACGGAGACGAAGTTGGGCGAAAGTTCCGGCTCGTCGGCCAACAGGTAGCCCGGGGCCGTACTGAAGGTGACGTTGGAATGAATGGGAATTTCCCTTTCGATGCGCGTATCGAGTTCGAGGTCGATGAAAAGCAGTTGGTTGTCCGGTTCTACGAAGCGGATGTTCGGGAAGTTCGGAGCGACAAAGTTCCTGGCGTAGATGTGCTTGCGTGATGCGCCGAGTTCGGCGTCTTGCAGGTCGATGACGATGGAGGCGACAGAGGAATCCCCGAGGTTGATGCGGCTGCGCATACGCATTAAGTTGAACGCTTCGCCTTCGACCGTAACGGAAATCGTCTGGGGAGGCTTGGAGGCGACCGCGAGCATCTCGGGTAACTTGACCAACCTGACCGGGACGTCCATCGTAATCTGGAACGTGTTGAAGGACATGACGTACAGCCACAGCGCGATGGCGAAGATGAATGCCGTTATCTTTAATCCGAGGTGTTTCATAATTGCCTTGTAAAGAACCCCTTAAAAAATAATTATATTCCAGACGTGTTCGGACAGCTAGGCTACTTAATAGCGGAATCTTTCCGCGGTTGGAAACAGCAACGCACGGTTATTCTGCCGTCGCTCATCACGATATTTCTTTGTTCGTTACTGCTGGCGTCGTCTTTAGTGGCGCTCTGCGGCGTTGTCCGCCTGCTTGAAGCCGAAAAATCCCTCTATTCCGTGGAAGCCTTCCTTCCGGGTGAAATCCCTGCGGATTCTGCCGCTGTCATTAAGCACGACCTGGAAAGCATGAAGCATATCGACTCGGTCGAGTACGTGAGTGCGGATTCCGCCCTGGCCGACTTCCGGAGGCACTTCGATGGCGAAATGCTGGAACTGGTGGAAGGGAACCCCATCCCGCCGTTTTTCAGGATCAGCCTGGACGAAGAAAGTTCGAACCCGATTGACCTCATCGATGTCCGCAACGCGGTCATGCGCATCGGGATTTTCGAGGAAGTACAGGCTCCGGTGGAATGGGTCGAGAGGATTTCTGCCTGGAAGTTCAGGATGATTTTCTGGCCGGTCTGTTTGAGCATCCTGCTGCTTGTGACGCTTTCGCTGATTATCTGCAATTCCGTAAGGCTTTCCCTGCTGAGCCGTAAACTCCTGGTCGAAAACATGAAGTATGCCGGTGGGAGCTACGGATTTATCGAGTTCCCGTTCGTATTGGAAGGCCTTATGCAGGGGTTGGTGGGTAGCGGGGCTGCCTCGCTGTTGCTGCTGGTGCTCATGAATTCTGTTACGGAGGCGCTCCCGATGGTCGGGGCGTATATGGAAGGTGCTGGCTCCCTGCTGGTGCTGGTGGTCTTGCTGGTCAGTGCGCTTTCGGCTTATTTCAGTTTCCGTACGGTCCGAAGCTTCTTGCATGCCACGCGGAATGAACAGGTAGGGTGATGTTGTCGTTCCCTGCCCGCCTTGCCGCCCTGATGTTGTGCCTGCTCGTGGGCATCTCCCTGGGGGCTCCCAAGAAAACCGATGCGCAGATCAAGGAACAGAAAACGGCCTTGAAAAAGCTCGAGTCAGACCTCGCCAAGAAGCGCAAGGAAATCGCACAGCTCGAAAACGAGGAGAAGGGCGTCCTCAATACGATATCGCTTTTGGATCAGAACCTGAACCAGACCCGTACCTACATTACGGAGCTTTCGAAAAACGAAACCCTTGTCCAGCGCGCGTTGGAACAGTTGGTCCACGATATCGATTCCCTGGACGCCAAGATTGAAAGCCGCAGGGCGGTGATGAAACGCCGCGTGAGAACGTTGTATGTAAAGGGCCGCGACACCGAGGCGAAGGCGCTCTACAGTCTGCTCACCCAAGAAGACAATCCCGAACGCCAGGCCTATTGGGTGCACCGCATCTTGAACCAGGACCGCGAAGAAATCTTGACGCTGACCCGTATGGTCAAGGAACGCGACGAGATGAGGCAACAGCAGGCCTCCCACCTTGTCGACTTGGCCCAGCTGCGCAGCAAGAAGGCCGCCGAAGAAAAGGGCCTGGTGAGCCAGATGAGCAGCCAAGAGAAGATGCTCTTGAACCTCAAGCACGACAAGGCGATGCAACGCCGCGCCCTGGAAGAGTTTGAGCGGAACCAGAAGACGATGCTTGCCCTCATCAAGAAGCTCGAGGAAAAGCGCAAGAAGGAAATCGCCGCGGCGAAGAAGGCGGAAGCCGAAAAGAAAAAGAAGGCCAAGGGCAAGAAGGTCCAGAAAGAAGTCACGAAGCCGAAGGCAACCGTCGCTACGACCGTCAAGGGCCCCAAGTGCATGCCGCTGGAAGGTGAAATCATTAGCCAGTACGGCCTGCAGGAACACCCCGTTTTGCACATCGCCACGCGTAACCTCGGTATAGAAATCCGCGGTAAGCGCGGCAAGTCGGTCCGTGCCGCTGCCGCCGGCACCGTCGCCATGGTCGCCGAAATCGATGGCCGCGGCCCCTCCGTGATTATTGAGCACGAAGGCGGTACTTATTCCGTGTACGGACACTTGCGGTCCATTCGAGTCCAGGAAGGGAAAGAGGTGCGTAATTGCGAAGAAATTGGCGAAGTCGGCGATATCGCAAGCTTAAATGGAATTAAATTGTATTTCCAAGTTAGTGAGGGGACACAAACGGTGGATCCCCTCCAGTGGTTGAAACAAAAATGATTGAATATCGACTGAACGGCCCCGTGTCCCAGGAACGACAGCGCATCCGCCTGATGGCGGCGCTTCGTGAGAATCGCTTCCCGCAGGCGATCTTGATTGACGGTCCTGTGGGCATCGGCAAGAAGGCGCTGGCCATCGAGGTGGCCAAGGCGTTGCAGTGCAGCGACCCGGGCTTGAGGCCTTGCGGGCACTGCTTTGGCTGCAAGATGGCCGTCGATCAGGGCGTGACCGAAAACTGGGTCGTCCCCATGGAAAGCAAGGAAGCCCACGCAAAGAGCGCCGACGAAGTTTCCGCGGGGAGTTCCGCCAAGACGGTCCAGGATTTCAAGCAGGCCTACATTGAAGAAATTTTCAAGAACCCGTACCGGATCGACATCTTTAGCGCCGGTGCCGAAATCTCGGTAGGGCTTATCCGTTCCATGACCGCCGCTTTTGCGCTCAAGGGTGACCGCGTCCGCGTCGTCATCGTGGCCGAGGCGGACCGCATGAACGACTCCGCGTCGAACGCCTTCCTGAAAACGCTCGAAGACGTTCCGCCGAATACGTATTTCATCTTGACGACATCGTCCCGCGAAAAAATGCTGCAGACGATTCGCAGCCGCTGTCTCGCCTTGCACTTGCTGCCGTTATCCGACGAAGAAGTCCGGAGCGAAGCGATCCGCATGCTGGGCGAAGACGCCGACCCCGATGATGTGACCGACGATGCGGTAGGCCTTGCGGTCGGATCTCCGGGCAAGGCGCTGTACTACGTGGGCGCCGGCAAGAGGTGGTGCGAAATGGCCGCCTCGTTCGTCAAGCACTCCCTGCTGTCGCAGTATTATGAACTGTTCGAGATGCTTTCCGAAGCCGAACTGGAAGATGCCGCCGAGGCGAACCGCTTCCTCGAGGTGTTGTCGTTCCTCCTTTCCGATTTGATGCGTGCGAAGTCCGGCGCCAAGCTGCGCATTCCCGCGACGACCGCGCTT
>Ga0310786_10003723_pt1 | contig 21902 bp, 11 predicted proteins | sample AusTroGonzalo_MG_FD_203881 | JGI IMG/M metagenome (GOLD analysis project Ga0310786, IMG submission 203881) | Bovine rumen microbial communities from tropical cattle in Woodstock, Queensland, Australia - Gonzalo_03 (v2) (version 2) | ecosystem: Host-associated > Mammals > Digestive system >...
CCGGCCTGCGCCTCTCCGCGAACGCCTCGCTCCTGCCCATCGGCTCCCTGCTCGCCTGCACCTGGAACAACGACCTGATCGAGGCGATGTACTATCAGGTCGGCCTCGAAATGGAAATGAGCGGCGTCGACTGCATCCTCGGCCCCGGCATGAACATCCACCGCAACCCGCTTTGCGGACGCAACTTCGAGTATTACTCCGAAGACCCGCTCCTCACCGGGCTCATGGCGGCGTCCATGACGCGCGGCATCCAGAAGGCCGGCGCGTCCACCGTGCCGAAGCACTTCGCGCTGAACAACCAGGAGACCAACCGCAACGCCAACGATTCGCGCTGCTCCGAACGCGCCCTCCGTGAAATCTACCTGCGGGCGTTCGAAATCTGCGTGAAGGCGGGCAAGCCCTACAACATCATGGGCAGCTACAACAAGATCAACAGCTTCTGGAATTACTACAACTACGACCTCGACACCACCATCCTGCGCGGACAGTGGGGCTGGACCGGCTCACTCATGACCGACTGGTGGGCGCGCGAAGGCGCGTCCGACGCGCTCCACGTCCGCAACAACGCGTGGCGCGTGCGCTCCCAGATGGACGTGCTCATGCCCGGCGACGGCCCCGCGGGCGGCGGCTTCGGGGGAGGACGCGGCAAAGACAACTCCCTGCTCGAATCCTACAACCAGTGGGTCGCCGCGGGCCGTCCGGACGACATTACGGCGGGCATCACGCTCGGCGAAATGCAGCGCAGCACGAAGAACGTGCTGAACTATGTGATGAACTCCCGCACGTTCCGCAAGGAGCACGGCCTGCCGAACACCTACAAGCCCGGCGAAGACTGGTTCACCGTCAACTCGGATGCCAAATCGGACGTCCCGAGCGCCGCAAGCGCTTCCGCGACCGCAGGCAAGTCCGGCGTTGAAATCAAGAACGCCCCGGCCGACATCACGGTCAACGGCGAGAAGATCGGGTTCAACCCCGCCGTGACGAACTACTATCTCCCCGGCGTCGATTTCGCAGCCGCGAAGATCGAGGTCGCGACGCCCGCCAGTGTCGAAAAGACGATCACGAAGAACGACGCCTTGAAGACCGTGACCATCCGCACAGGCTCCGGCGCGGATGCACGCGAATACACGATCGACTTCAGCGCGATCATCGTCCGCATCATTGATCCCGATCCGGCATCGGGCGCGAAAATCAACGCCGGCGCGGACGCTGCATTCATCACAGAGAGCTTCCGTCTGGAAGCCTCGCAGGATGAAGGCGGCGGCCAGGCCATATTCAACGCCTCGGTCGGCAGCGTGGCGCATTACGTGGTCCATGCCTCGAAGGACGGCAAGTACGAGGTCTCCGCGCGCGTGGCGAGCGGCCAGGCGAACACGCTGGCGCAGCTTTCGCTCGAGCTGTACGTGGACGGCGAGATCGCGGCCACGTTCAACGCGAACGCCACGGGCGGCGATCAGAAATGGGTCTCCACGAAGTCCTACCCGGTCGAGTTCAAGCAGGGCTGGCACTCGCTCGAACTCCGCTGGAAATCCGACAGACTCAACGTGAGCAGCCTGACTCTGACCCCGGCAAAGTAATCCGAGTTCAAAGCAAGCTCAAATACCGGGCGCGTCTCCTTTTCACGGGAAACGCGCCCGTTTTTTTTATCCTCAATTTGAACTTATAAAAAACCGCAGGACAGCACGCACGTCTCGCCGTCGACATTCCCCGTCACGAGGCGGAACAGCATATCCTGTTCGATCTCGTCCCCGTCATCGGCATCACGCTCGAACCCGACCTTCCAGATCAGGTTCCGCACTGCGGGCGTGTCCAGCTCAAGGACGTAATCGTAGTCTTTGATCTTTCCGAGCGTGTCGCGCCAGTTGCCGCACGAGGTCTTGAAGTCCTTCTCGGTCATCTTCGAACTGAGCGGACCGGGAAGATTCCGCTTCAGTTTCGTGTAGTCCTCGTCGCGGAACGCCGCGAGGATGTTGTTTCCGAGCTCAACGGAACGCGCCAGTTCGGCGTCGTCCGGGTCGACCACATCGAATTCGTCCTTCTCGACGACCACGCAGGCGACGAGGGCGAAAGCGAAGACAAGGCACAATGCGGCAATAAGGATCCGGGTCATATTCAAACTCCCTTTCCACGTTCAGAATTGAGCTTGCGGGACGTCCGCCGGGATGTTCTGCGCGGGCATAACCGGAACCGCCGCAGGTGCGCCGCGCGTCTCTGCCTTCGAAGTATTTTTGAGCTCGGGCTTGTCGGCAGGCGCATCCCATTCGCACTGCGCCATCACGACCAGTTCCGTGTGCTTGACCGACTTGGAGACAGAGCTGAAGAGATAGCCGAGCACGGGGATGTCCATGAGCCACGGCACGCCCGTCCGCGAATCGACCTCCTCCTGCTTGGTCAGGCCGCCGATCACGAACGTATCCTTGCCGTGCGGTAGGCTGACGACCTGCTTCACCACGCCGCCGTTCGAAACGCGCGGCGCGCCGTTGGACTGGAACCCGAGCAGACTGGTGTTGGAGAGCGTGACGTCGAACCGCGTTTCCTCGAGGTTCACGGAGACATTGTTCACGGTCATGGTGAACCCGAATCCGGGGAACGACTTGATCTCCTGCGACTCGCCCTTGCCGACGGGGAGCGGGTCGCCCTTGTCGAACACCGCGCCGATGACCTGCGAAAGCAGCTGGTACGGGCCGACGCCCATGTCGGGATCGCTCTGCGCCTTCGAGACGGCGGCGGAGTCGTCGGAGTAGAGCAGCTGCGTGGTGCGTGCGAACGTGGCGCCCTCGGCGGCGTTTCGGATGCAGAGTTCGCCGGTGTGCAAGACCTTCGCGCGGCCGCGCGATTCCAGGAAGTCGATGTAGCGCGTGTTCCACTTCGGATTGAAGTTGAAATAGCTGGTGCGCTCGGAGCCGTAGGACGCGACCGGACCGATGCCGCCGCTGTAGACGGACGACCAGTTGTTGCGGTATCGGCCGCCGACGGAGAAGAAGTCCGCGCCCTCGTTGTTCTTCCACCCCTGGAAGTCGATGCCGATGCGGTCGTCGTTCTCGGTGTCGAGCTCGTAGACCTTGATCTTCAGGCGGACCTGCGGGACCGGGACGTCGAACCTGGAAAGCATGTGGGCGATGTTGTCGCAAGAGTAGTTGCAGACGTCGAAAATGAGCCAGTTCAGGTCCGGGTCGTACGCCACGATGTCCATGCCCTGCCACAGCTCGGTCACGTCGCTGATGTTCATGCCGATGTTTTCGACCAGCGGCATCAGGTTGCGCGCGGGGACGAACTTGGGCATGTAGATGTACATCTGGTAGCCGTAGTTCAGCGCGCCGAGCGCGGGATCGTCGAGCGTGGCGACGAGCGTGTCGATGCCGATGCCGTTCTCGCTGTCGGAGAAGCGGTACTCCTCGGCGCTCACGATGAGCAGTCCGGTGCCGTCCGCGTACTTCAGACACTCGACGGCGGTGTTGCTGCCGAGCTGGACCAGGGGCGTGTAGCCGGGCTGGGCGTTGGCGGGTCCGAGCTCGGCGGAGCTTTCCGTGGCGGTGAACGGCGGCGCGGCGGTGTTCGACGGGTACTGCTGCTGGAGCATGGTGTTGCCGACACGCTTCGTCTGGACCATCTGGCGCAGGTAGTCGCGGAACTCGTACGGGTCGACGTGCTGGAGCAGGTAGGTCTTCGTGACCACGCGCGGATCGTTGTTGTCCCGGATGAAATGCACGACCTTCGTCCCGGAATCCACGTTCACGTTCAGGCGGGCGACAATGCGCGTGGCGTCGTATCCGCCGGTGTTGTTGAAATTGGAGTCGCGGGGGACGCCGGGCAGGTCGGCGGCAGGCGAGTTCAAATTGAACAGGGAAAACGCCGCCGCGAAAAAGAAAATGAGGTTGATTCGTTTCATCGGATGGCTCCTTCCGCTTTTTCGACTTTCTTCAGTTCGCCGGACTCGAAATCGAGCGTTTGCGGGTGCGCCGTGTCCAGCATCCGCGCGGTCACGGTCAGGTAGACGCGCGTGTTTTCGCGGCTGGTCGTGACGGTACCGAAAAGGTATTTGAGGACCGGGATACGGCAAAGCCACGGGATGCCGATGGTCTGCTCCACCTCCTGTTCCTTGTCCCACTGGCTGAGCACGACTTCCTCGTTGAGCGGGATCAGGGCGTCGCTCGCGATCTCGCTCGTTTCGATCAGCTCGGTGCCATCGCCCGCGCGCTCGACCGCGTTCGCGGCCTGCACGGCGTAGCCGAAGAACAGCGTGCCGTTCATGTCCGCATACGTCCCAGGCGCGTAGTCGTTCACGGAGAACGCCTCGCTTGCGGGGTAGCCCGCCTGGGATTCGCCATAGTGGAGATTGACGAGCGGGCTGTTCACCTTCAGCGCGACCTGCGAGAAGCCTTCCGGGAGCTCCATCCGGTCGCCGACCACGCTCATGGCGTCATTGTCGCTCTTCACGATGTTCTGAAGCTGCGGATTGAACTGCAGCGAATAGCTCTCCGTGTCGGAGTTCGCCACGGTCAGCGTGGCGGTGTTCGTGATCTTCGCGTCGCCGCGCTGTGCAAGGAGCCGGATGAAGCTGGCGTCGAACTGGGGCGCGGCGAGGAATCCGCCGACCGGCCCGGTGATGGTGTTCATGGCGGCGGTCCCGGCGGACGTCACGTTGATGACGTCGAACCCGACCTGGAAGATGTTCATGCCGGGTCCGTTCTTCCACGCCAGATACTCGATCCCGAGGTCGCGGAACGTGCTTTCGCGGACTTCGTAGAGCTGGAACGTGAGCGTGATCTGCGGCGCGGGGCGGTCCAGGTAGCCGAGGAACTGGTACACATACTGCGTGTTCGAGCTGTTGTCCTTCCAGTAGATCTGGTTGGAATTGCGGTCCCAGGCGTACACGCTGCCGTACACGCCCTCCCCGATCACGGAATCGACCAGCACGTTCAGCAGCGCCTGGCCGGAACGGTATTTCGGGCGGTAGACGGCGCGCGTGATGCCGGTCCCCTTCACGATGTCGCCGGGGACTTTTCCGTCGATGAGGACGTTCCGGTCGGCCTTCGCGATGAAATCGTCCACGTAGGGCATCATTTCGACGGGGCACGTCACGGTCAGCATCTGGGCGTTGTCGGCGCCGTACTCCACGCAGTTCACGGTGGAGTTCATGTTGTAGCGCATCACGATGCCCATCACGAACGGCGTGATGTCGTTGGCCTGAATGTACTTCAGGCGGTAGATCTTCGACACCATGTAGTCCTGGGCGTCGTCCTGCACGAATCGCAGGGTCTGGGTCGTGGCGTCGTCCGCGTCGCGGCTCACGGCCTGCCCGTACAGGGACGGGGCGGCGGCGAGCACAAACAGCGGAATGCACCGGGCGAGTTTGAGCATGGTTTCCCTCCTTTTTGTTTTTTGTGTCCGGCATGCGGCGCCGATTCGTCCGGGAGCGGCATGCCGTCATTAATATACCCCGGATTCCGCCATTTTCAACCATACGGAACTTTCTGCGCGCAGAGGAAAAATCGCCGAATCTTTCCACATTTCCGCTTGATGTTTATGAAAAGGACGGCTATATTACCAGCAGGAAACAAAACGGCCGAAATAAACAGGAGAACGCATCATGAAACAAGCCATCAAGGACCTGCTGACGCTCCAGGCGGAAGACCTTCGCATTCGGGAATTGAAGACCAGGCTCATGTCCATCCCCGTGGAACGGGCAAAACTCGTCGCCGAATTCGAGGTCGTGCGGAAAGGGCTTGAAAAGGCGAAGCAGAACAAGCTGAAAGTCGAACAGGCGATGAAGCAGCAGGCCGCGGCGACCACGGCGGCGCAGGAAAAACTCCAGGCCCTGAAGATCAAGTCGTCCTCCATCAAAAAGATCAACGAATACAACGCCATCCTCGCGGAAATCGAGGCCGCGAAGAAGAACATCTCCGATTCCGAAACGCGCGAAATCGAGCTCATGGATGAACAGGAAAACGCGGAAAAACTCCTTGCGAAGGCCGAACGCACCTACCGGGCCACGGGACGCACCGTCCAGGCCGAAGTCCGCGAACTGGATTCCCTCAAGGAAATGATCGCGAAGGAACTCGCCGAGAAAACCGCCGTCTCCGAGGAGTACGCCAAGAACGTGCCGGCCAAATACCTTGATCCGTATCGCAGGATGCTCGCCACGGGCAAAGGAAGCCCAGTCGGCACCATCCACGACGGAAACTGCTCGAACTGCAACATGAAGAATTCTCCGCAGACGGCGATGGAGGCCGGGAACGGCGAACTGGTCCATTGCGAATACTGCTCGTTCTTCCTGTACGACCCGGATGCGAAAAAATAAATAGCCGTTTTCGCGAACAACGGAAAAGATGACATTTTCCGGTTTTCGGTTATTTTTATCCAATTTCCCGCAATTTGTACCCCGGATGCTTGAAAAAAAGCACTTCGCGGACTATATTATATTTTAAAACACTTTTTATTCATCAAAAACCATCTGAAAGGTTTTTCAAACAATGCGCAAACCAAGTGATGTCGATTTCCCGTTTTTGTGGAATATTTTCCGGCGCCGCTATCAGTACGTGCTGGCGTTCGGTATTTTCTGCGCCGCATTGACTTTTGTTTATTTCAAATACATCGCGAAACCGGTCTACTGCGTTTATTTCTCCCTTTTTGCCTGGGACTATGCGGGCAACGTTGACGACGCCGCTACGACGAGGGTGCGTGTGGATGACGCCCTCCGCATGGCAAATGCCATCGACCGCGATCTCATCGTGGCCGACAAAATGCTCAATGATTATGAAAAACTCATGAACAGCCGCGCCGTAGTCGAAACCGTGAATAAAAAGCTCTGTCTGGAATATCCGGAATTGACGCTTGAAAACATTCCCTACAGAAAGACCATCGCTCTCAGCCGCAAGACGCACTTCATCGATTGCTCGTTCTTCTCCGAATCCAAGGAAATGGCACTTGCCGCCGCCACCGTGACCAACGAGGTCTTCCTCGACACGATCAAAACCAAGCTCGGCATTTCCAAACTCCGGACCATCGATGACCCCAAGGCGCAGGAACGCCCCATCGGCAGACGTCCCGCGTTCAAAGCCGGAGTGGTCTTCCTCTTCTCCTCCGGTTTCCTCTTTGCCCTCTTCACGCTCTACGCCATGCTGCGCGACCATATCACTTCGACCGAACAGATTACGAAGGAACTCCAGATCCCCCTGCTCGGCACCATGGTCCGCCTGAAACGCCGCAAGGCCTACCGCAACGACAAGAAGTTCAACGTGGCGCTGAACGACAAGACCACTTACAACTTCAACAGCTTCTACGAGGATTTCCAGATCCTCCTCACGAACCTGCAGTATTCCCGCCCAAAGAAGGATTCCGCCCACGTCATCATGGTCACCAGCTCCACCCCGAACGAAGGAAAGACGCTGCTCTCCAGTTACCTTTCCCTCCTGCTCGCGGAGAAAGACAAGCGCGTGCTCATGATCCACGCCGACATCCGCAAGGGTGATTCCGCGGATTATTTCGGGCTCGCGCACAGCGTCGGTCTGGTCGACTACATCGTCGGCAAGAAGACTTTCGATGAAGTCGTCTCCCGCAACGTGAACGGAACAAAGCTCGACGTGATCCCGCCCGGCCCCATTCCGCCGAACCCGCTCCGCCTCATCGAAGTCTTCGCTGACAGCGGATTCGTGGCGGAGAAAGCCAAGGAGTACGACTACATCATCATCGACACCCCGCCTGCGACCATCCTGGCCGACGCTCTCGTCCTGGGCAAGCTGGTCGACGATATCATCGTCGTGGTCAACGCCCGCAAGACCTCGCTCGGCTCTCTGAAGGGCCTCATCAGCCGTCTGAAGGAACTCAAGCTCAACATTTCCGGCATCATCCTGAACCAGTTTGCCCAATCCTCCGGAGCCTACGGTTATGGTTACGGCTACGGATACGGTTATGGTTACGGCTACGGCAAGAGCTACGGATACGGCTATGGTTACGGCTATGGTTACGGCTACGGTTATGGTTACGGCTACAGCCACAGGTCGAAGAAGAAGAAAGGCAAAAAAGGCGAAGAACCCGTCCTCTCCAAGGAAGAAAGCACCATCGCCCTCATGTCTTCCCCGACCGGTTCCGAATCCGAAGATACGGACGGCATGAACAAGAAGTGAAAACCACAGCCATCCCCCGGAGCTGAATCATGATTGACATTCACTGCCACATCCTGCCAAACGTACCCGGCGACGACGGTTCCCCGGATCTCGACGAAACGGTCAAGATGTTTGAACTTGCCCGGGAGGACGGCATCGACACGATCATCTGCACCCCGCACGGGAAGCAGCCCGCCGGCGACCAGATCAAACGCATGGATGAAATCCGCGCCGCGACCGAAGCGAAAGCCGCGGAATACGGCATCAAGCTCCTGCGCGGCCTCGAATACAATCTGCCGCAGCTCTTCCAGGTGGATGAAACCGGCGTCGGGCTCGCGGGCACCTCGTTTATGCTCGTCGACTTCGTGCGGAGCCGCATGGACTCCTCCGTCGACGCCATCAGCAGGTCCACCCATTCTGCCGGATTCCATCCCATCTGCGCGCATCCGGAACGCCTCTTCCAGAGCTGGGAGCAGGTCCGCCACATCTACAACACGGGCTACACGATGCAGCTCACGGCGGCATCCATCCTCGGCGACTTCGGCCGCATGTGCCAGAAATTCTCGCTCGCGCTGCTCGACCACGGCCTCTGCCACTACATCGCCTCCGACGCCCACTCCACCTCCCGCGCGTTCCGCCAGACCGCATGCAAACAGTTCATCGTGGAGAATTACGGCGAGGAGACCGCGAACATCCTCTTCGAGGAAAACCCGAAACGCCTGCTCGCCAACCAGATGCCGCTTGAAATCCCGGTCGTCAGCGACGATTACGACGACGAACTTCCGAAAAATCCTTTCCTCCGGGCCATGTACCGGTTCTTCGCCGGACATCGCCGCGATGACGAGGACGAGGATTGATCCATAATCCACCCGCCAACCCGGACCAGGCGTCTTTCTCTTCCGTTTCATGGGATTTCGCCCGCGTCCGCATGGAGTCTCCGGCACCATGAAAACACGACTCATCTCCATCTTTTCCGCTATTCTGCTGGCGGCCGTACTCATCCCCGCGATCCATGCATCGTCCGTCCGCAGGGAACGTCAACCTTCGGCCCGTTCGGCCTCGCAGTCCGCCGCGAAAAAGCCCGGCTACGCCATCGTAGTCCCCGCGAACCGCCCCGAACTGAACGCCGCGGTCCAGGCGCTCAAGACCAGGCATGCCGAGCTTGATCCGAAAGTCTTCACGTACAAGCAGGACGTCCGCGAGGTCCTGCCCGACCTGCGGGAAATGCTCCCGTACTACACCTGCTTCGTAACGCCGAAGGAGCTTGCCGGACGCGCGTTCACGGGCGAAGTCTCCCGCATGACGCGCGAAATCCTGCCCGATCCGTACTGCGACACCTTCTGGGGCATCCTGACCGGATACGACGCGTCGGACATCAAGCGCGTCGCCGAGTTCAAGGGCCCGATCAATATCACCGACGCGCTCGACATGGTCGGCGGGTTCCACCATTCCCTCATGAAGCGCTGCTACAGCTTCGACGAGACGCAGGAGAACAACCTCCGCATTACCGATCCGTCGAAAAAATACGACAACGAACACACCCGCATCAACAAGGATTTCACCGAGGAATTCCTCAAGCTCGTGAACGGCGGCGGATTCCAGATCATGATGACATCCGGCCACGCCTCCGAACACGACTGGGCCAGCGGATACGTCAGCAGTTCGAACATGTACCTCATCGACCGGAATGGCGGGCTTTTCGCCCGCGATACACGCGGCCGCGTGACGGAGATTAAGGACAAAACGCCGAAGATATGGTGCGCCGCCGGCAACTGTCTGATCGGAAACATCCCGCACGGACAGGATTCCTGCATGGCCACCGCCATGATCCATTCGTTCGGCGTATACCAGTTCATGGGTTACACGATCGAGACGTGGTTCGGGCGGCAAGGCTGGACCGCCCAGGGGATGCTGACCGACTATCCCGGCTACTATTCCTTCAATGAATCGTTCCACTTCGCGAACGCCTGGATCGTGGAGAACCTGGTCAAGCACGACTGGAACCGCATCACGCTCAACACCTCCGACTACGAGACATTCCAGCGCACGGCGGCCGCATCCCTGCGCGGGCTCCGCTTCCGGAACTCCGAAGAACAGCAGGAGGCGCTCGGTCTGCTCTACGACCGCGACGTGGTGGCGTTCTACGGCGATCCCGCAGTGCGCGCGGCCATCGACCCGAAACCCGGCCAGACGCTGAAGCTCGAACGTTCCCTGAGCACGGACGGCGTTCTGACGCTGAAGCTGACTGCCCTGAAGGAGGACCAGTGGAAAGAACAGGGCGTATATCTCCCCTACGGATTTGTGATGTCCTCGCCGGAAATCATCTCCAAGTCGTTCGAAGCCGAAGTCATCGCGGCCTCGGCATTTGCCTGCGTCAAGCTCAAAGGCAAGTTCCAAAAAGGCGACGTCGTCACGCTTTCGATCCGGGACGCCGCAAACGGCAAGTCCGCGTCCGGCGGTTCCGTCGCCACGCTCCGCAAAGCCCTTTCCGCACTGCCCTCGGGGGCAACGGCGACCGACCTCGAAGCCCGCCTCAACCGCGCTCTTTCCCGCATCCCGCAGGACAAGCTCGACAAACTCGCCGTTTTTGCCATGACTCCGCCGGAAGGCCCGTATCTGGCCGCGCTGCTGGCGGAAATGCCCGAATGCGACTATGCGGACGTCGAACCTTTCCGTCTGCTGGAGGATGTCCGCTATGCGTTGAAAGTGCGCGCGGAGATCCCGTGGAAGGAACAGATCTCCGAGGACCTCTTCCTGCGCTACATCCTGCCGTACTGGAGCGTAAACGAGAAACGCGACCCGTGGCGCAAGTTCTTTTATGACAAGTTCATGCCCGGCATTCGCGGTCTGAAGACCGCCAGCGATGCCGTCAAATACCTGAACGACCATGTGTTCAAGGAGCTGAACGTGACGTACGACGCAGTGAAACGCCCGAAGGCCGACCAGTCCGCGATGGAGTCCATCGCCGCCTCCTACGCCTCCTGCACCGGCCTCTCCGTCATCCTCCTGAACGCCTGCCGCGCCTGCGGCATCCCCGCCCGCTTCACCGGCTGCCCGCAGTGGACGGACCGTTCCGGCAACCACTCCTGGATCGAGTTCTGGGACGACCAGTGGATCTACGAGGGCGCATCCTCCAGCGACCCGCGGAACCGCTCCTGGGTCGGCGACAAGGTGAAGGAAGCCACCGAGGATTCCCTGGTCGGCGGCGTTTGGGCCGTGACCACCGAACCGCAGGACGACGGCGCGTTCTTCGTGCTGCCGTGGAAGCCCGCGGACCGCTCCTATCCGGCGGTCCCCCTGCGTGCGTTCTACCTCGACAAGGGCATGTTGACCTACGACCTCTCCCGTTTCAGCCGGGAAACATCTCCGGTCTGGCTGTACTACAAGGGCGAACCGTGGTACCGGCTCGCGCCGCCCGTCGCGGCCGGCATCGATCTGCCCGGCTCCGTGCTTGCGGACATGTCCGTCCGCCTCGAATCCGACAAGTCTGCGAAGCTCACACCGCTCGTCAGGAAAAACTGACGCCCGGGAAACGTCTCTTCAAAAGGAAACCGGCCCTGCATCGCGGAGCCGGTTTTTCGTTTTCAGGGGGAAATGGAACGGGGCGGTATCAGCCTTTCTTCAGCACGCTCGGGGGGAATCCGATCTGCTGGTGGAACTGCTTGGAGAAGAAGAACTGGTTCTTGTAGCCGAGGTTTTCGGCAGTCTCCTTCACGCTCATGCCGGATGAAAGCATGTTCACGGCCTTCTCCATCCTGCACTGGATCTGGTACTGGCCGATACTGTAGCCGTTGATCATCTGGAAATGGCGGCGGAGCGAAGGATAGCTGAACGGGATGTCCTTCAGGAGCTCGGGCAGCGGGCTTGAACTCCGGATGTTGGCCTGGATGATCTCCTTGACCGCGTCGGAGATCTCGTCGGAGAACCCCTTGATGCGGCTGTCCAGGATGACGGTCAGGAGCTTCAGCGCGCGCAGCGCGATCTGTGATTCGTCTGCGGCGGTACGCAGATACGCCAGAAAATCGTAGCACTGGTTGAGCAGTTCGAGCGAGAGATTGATGTCGCGCACGGGTCCCTGCGAGTCCAGCGCGAAAAGATGACGGCACATGGAGCGCACCCAGGAATCGTCCTGGTCGGGCATGTTCCTGAGCTTCAAATAGCCGGGGCTGCCGGCCTCCGTGTAGTCCAGAAACGCGTCATGCGGCTCGCCGCCGAGCGTGTTCTTCATGAAATGGAACGCCAGGTAGAACTCCAGCCAGTTGCACCCGGGGTCGATCAGGTTGGAATGGCTGACGCCGGGGATCCGGAAGAAAAGCTTGCCGGGGCAAAGATGTTCGCGCCGGCCCGAGGCATCGATGTAGCACCCCGTGCCGCGCAGGACGATGGAGATGGAGAAGAGCGGGAAAACGCCCCCGCCCCAGTCGATCTCCTCCTTCTTGCGGATAATGCCCGCGTTGATGGCGTCCCGCCCGATGGAGCGATAGACTCCACCGAGGTCGATGTCGAACTTTTTCGGGACTTCGAACATGTTCGGAGATTACCCGAGGTTGACCGGGCCGCCGTTGTCGTCGTCCTTCCGAACGTCTCCGTCCTCGATGATGCGCTTGATCATATTGGAGAGTTTTTCCCCTGTGATCGGCTTCAGAATGATGGCGTCAAAATGCGACATATCGAAGTTTCCGCTCGTCTCGACGTCGGCAGTCTGCGCCACGACCGGGATGTGCGAGAACTTCGGATTGTTCTTGATCTCGGCGGAAAGCTGGGCGCCGTTCATCTCCGGCATCCACATATCGGAGAGGACCAGATCGACGGGCTGCTTTTCGAGAAGTTCCAGAGCTTCCTTTCCTGATCCGGCGGTAAAGACGTTGCTGAACCCGATCTTCTTGAAGAGCGCCTTTGCGACGCGGAGGTTCATCGGGACATCGTCGACCACAAGGATGCTGATAGCCTTGACGTCGCGCGCGATGCCGTCGCCCGCGGCTTTTGGCTTGGCAGGCGTTTTTTCCGCCTGCACGGCCTTAGCGCGGTAACGCACGGAATGGAGCGTCACTGCGAATGTGCTGCCCTCGCCGATGGCGCTGGTGCAGGTCAGCTCGCCGTTCATACAGGTCGCCAGGCGCTTCGAGATGGAGAGCCCGAGGCCGGTCCCGTTGTTCACGGCGTTGGTGCCGCGCAACTTGGAAAGCTGGACGAACGGTTCCATCAGCTTCTTCTGGTCCTCCTCGGAAATGCCGATGCCGGTGTCGCTGACGGCGCAGCGGAGCGTGCCGGTTTCCGCGGAATCGGGCGTGAAGGTAACGCGGAGCGTGATCGCGCCTTTCTTGGTGAACTTGACGGCGTTGCCGAGCAGATTGATGAGAATCTGGCGGATGCGGATGTTGTCGACGTCGAGTTCCGGGAGGTCTTCCGGCACGTCGGAAACGAGTTTGTTGCTGTTTTCCTGAGCACGGAAGGTAAAGATGAGCAGGACCTCGCGGCAGAGGGCGTTGAAATCGGTAAACGCCGTAATGATCTGCATTTGGTTCGCCTCAAGCTTGGAGAGGTCGAGAACGTCGTTGATGAGCATGAGCAGTGCGTTCGCCGAGGAGGAAATGGCGTCGAGGTATTCCTTCTCCTGATTTTTGGAGACGCCGCCTTCGCGAAGGAGTTCTGCGAACCCGATAACGGAGTTCAGCGGCGTGCGGATCTCGTGGCTGACGCTGGCGATGAAGAAGCTCTTCGCCTTGTCCGCGGCCTGGGCACGTGCAAGCGCGTCCATGATGAGGGTCTGCGCGCGTTTTCTTGCCAGGACGACTTCGATCATGTGAGCGGTAGCGCTCAGCAGCGAAATATCGTTATCCGTAAAGGTATGGTCCACGCCCTCGAAGTTGAACCCGATGGTCCCCTTGATTTCGCCTTCGCAGATGATGTTCGAAAGGAAGATCGCCCGGAGGTCGAGCGCGAGAGCCACCCGCTGCCAATCCTCCTTGACAACATTCCAGTCGATGGTGCGGACATCGCTGCATACGAACGTGCGCCTGTCATCCGTATTCTCCAGGATGCCGCGAACGCGGGTGAGCGTACGGTCGAGCATTCTGAAGGATGCGTGGGCATGGGTCGGTTCGACGTATTCGAAGACGCAGTGCGCCTTTGTCCCGTTCTCTTCGTGACGGATCAGGCAGCCGCGGCTGGCGCCGAGGATTTTGCTGACGTTTTCCAGCGTGCGCTGGATACACCGGTCGAAATCGTTTTCGCCGATGATGTCCTCGAGCAGATCGTTAATGGCCTTCTGGTTCTGGATCAGGCGATGCATGTCCGTGACGTCGCTGGCCGCAGCCAGGAGCAGGCGGCGTCCGCTGGTGTCCTTGAACATGCGCATGAGGGTCTTGATGTACCGGAAGTTTCCTTTGCCGTCCGGAAGCTCGCCTTCGATCTCCATGAGGCCATCCGTTCCGGTCGTCGGGAGATTGAGCCGGTCGGCAAAGCCGAGGGTCGTCTCGTCGTGGAAGAGCTCTCTGTCCGTCTTGCCGACGATCTCGTCGGGCGTGAAGTTGAAGACATCGGCAAACGACCTGTTGCACAGCAGATAACGGTAATCGTCGTCCATATTCTTCACCGTGAACATGATGGGGATGGAGTTGATGGCGGCATCCCACAGTGCCTGGGCGTCTTTCAGCTTCAACATGTTCAGAGTGAGTTCGGTCACATCCTGCACGATGCCGGTCACCGCGGCCCCCTCCGGGTCGCTCCGATCCAGCATGACTTTCATGCGGTAGTAGCGGAGTTCATCGGACAAACCGACCCGGAACGAGAATTGCACGGTCTCGTTTTGAGCGTTCTTTTCGAGCAGGGTTTTCATGTTCTGCTTGAAGATAGGCAGGTCTTCCGGATGGACCAATTGTTCCTCAAGAAGTGCATTTCCGTTCTCGTCTTCTGGCCACAATTCGCGAAGAAGGCGGGTGGACCCGGTGCGTTTGTGCGTTTTGAAATCGTAGCGGAACGATGCGAGGCGGGCCATTTCGGACGCGCTTTCGAGTTCCGTCATGGTGCGGCGGAGTTCTTCGCGCTTGTTGCGTTCGTCCGTGACGTCGCGGAACACCAGGATGGCGCCCGTGATCTCGCCGGATCGAGCATGGATCGGGGCGGCACTGGCGGAGATGTGATACCGTTGTCCGGACAGGGAGATCAGGTCCGTCTGGTCCGTGGCATCGGAGACCTTCCCGGAACGCAGCGCGTTCATCAGCGGGGAAACAACAGGCGCTCCGGTCTGCTCCTGAACGATGCGGAAGAATTCCGCATGCGACCTGCCGAGCATCTGCTCCTGCGAATAGCCCAGGATCATTTCCGCATTCGGGTTGACCAGCGTGACGATGCCCTGCGCATCCGTAGTGATCACGCCGTCGCCGATGGAGCGGAGCGTAAGCAGGAAGCGGTCGGCGTTCTCCTCCGCATCGCGTTTTGCGTTCTCCAGGTCCGTGATATCGTGGAAAATCGTGAAGAGGATCCTCTTGCCGTCGGAAGAATGGATGAGCTTGCGGTAGAATTCACCGATGCGAACACGCCCGCTGGTGTCGTGGAAATACCCGGTGGAGCGGTATTCGGGGCGACGCTCCAGGACCTCGACGGCGTGCAGGTCGTCCGCATGGACGGCTTCGGCGTCCTCGCGGGCGCGGAGAATATCGAAATCGGTCTTTCCGACAACGGCGGAGAGGGGCAGGTCGACGAACTTGAGGCACGCCTCATTGGAGGTGATGATGCGGAAATTGTTGTCGATCTCTTTCGTAACCACAAAGGACGGCATGTTGTCGAGCAGGACGGAGTGCTGTTCCAGGAGTGCCTGAAGTTTCGCGTTCAGTTTCTGCATCTGGATGCGGGCCTCTTCCAGCTCGGTGATGTTCATCGCCGTGCCGAGCAGCAGGTGCGTTCCGTCCTCGTCCGTGAAGACGCGCTGGATGCACCGCAGATGCTGGAGCTTGCCGTCCCAGGCCTTCATATCCACGTTGCGTTCCTGCAGGGACATGTTGGGATTCGCCACGAGTTCCTCGTCCTCGCTCCGCATCTTTTCCGCGAATTCACGCGGCAGGAAATCGAAGTCGGTCTTCTCGTTAAGCTCGTTTTCGCCGACGCCGTAGAACATGCAGCGCGTGCGGTTGTTGAAGACGTAACGGTAATCGTCGTCGATGTCCTTGGCGTAGATATGGATGGGCAGGAAGTTGATGAGGATGTCCCACATGCGGGTGTTCTTCTTGAGCTGGGCGGAATAACGCTCGGCCTCCTTTCGGGCGTTCTGCAGATCGGTGTTGTCGAGCGAGAAACAAATCACCGCGTCCTGTCCGAAGATCTCATGCTCCAGCGGAGCGAACGACATGGCGCGGTGAACGTCCTCGTAGTTGTACTCGATCGTGACCTGCTTGCCGGACTGGAACACGTCGTGGAACATCTTGGAAAGTTTCGGATAGTCGATCCCGATGAGCTGGTCGAGCTTCTTCGGGGCCCGGCCCTTCTCCCTCGGATTGTTTTTCAGCCAGGAGGCGAAGAGGATGGTCTCGGCGCGGTTCAGCACCACGACCCTGCCGGGAAGCGAGTACAGCATGTTGCGACTCGTGCGGAGACGGTGCCGGATCCAGTTGAAGTACAGGACCTGGAGCACGGAAAGGATGAGGAGCACGACGAAGACCGTCACGAAGGTCTGCCAGTGGCGCGTCCACATCGTTTCCGGCTTGTTGACCACAGTGGTGCCGAGCGGGATCCTGCCGGAAAAATCCTTGTAGCTCTTGAACTTGGTGTAATCCACCATTTTGAGGGGAGCGACATCCTTGACGGGGATCCGCTGCGCGCTCTCCGCATTCAGGATCTGCGCCACTACGCGGGCGGACTCACGCCCCAGCTTGCCCGTCTCAATCACATTGCCGCCCACAACGCCGTTTCCGATGAGCGTGTCGTCCAGGGCCAGGCAGGGGAACCGCTCGTCGAAGCCGATGTTCTGCACGAAAGCGGTCAGGGTTTCGTTGTGGCCGTTGGCATAGTCGTGGCTGGGGAAGAAGAGGACGAGCGTCTCATTCGGGAAATTGGCGAGACGGTTCTGTATCTCGCGTTTGCCTTCCAGGGAGTTGATCCACTTGTAGTCGAGCTGCGGGAAGTGAAGCTTGCATTTGGACAGGATGTCGTTGCGGGTCTCTTCCGAGATCGTCGTATCGTCGACAACCAGGAGCAGGTTCTGGGCCTCGGGGAAGAGCTTCAGTCCCAGTTCCACCGTCCCCAGGGTATCGTCGGGAATGCCCACGGCGGTCGAGTTCGGGTACAGGCGCTTCAGGTCGATCGGTACACGCCCGAGTCCGGTGAACAGCACGGGCACATCGTGGGAGAACTTATCGTAGTTCCTCATGACAAGGTCCGCCGCCTCGTGGTTCAATGTCACGACCACAGAGTAAACGCCTTCGTTGATCTGCCTGGCCAGACGCTCGAATGTGATGTCGAACCTGTCGCTCTGGTCCGTCATCGTGGCGTTCAGCTCCACCACATGGCAGTCGATCGGCAGGTTCAGCTCGCGGATGCCCTTGCGGAACGCATCGAAGAAATTGCCGGTCACGACATCCGCGACAGGATAGGACGTGATGAGCAGGATTGTCTTGACGTTGCGAGCCTGACCGGGAGGAGCAGGGGTGGTTTCGGAAAGCGTCTGGGCGGAAACGGCGAAACACAGCAGAACCAGCAGAACTGCCGTCAATCCCCGTACCATCAGGGTTCGCAAAAGTCTCATACGTACTTATCCTCGAAAAATGATGTTTGGTCCAGCAGAAAAACGCATCCGGGCATCCCGGGCAGGACTGAAGGGGATACCCCCTCAAAGTCATGCCCGCATACGCGTATGCAAACTAAAATAACTTTTTTAATCTATACTGGCTTTTTGGAAAATACAAGACGGACTTTCAGGAAAATACACTTTTTTTCAGTTTTTTCCCATGGGCTTTCTTTGTTTTTTCCCGTTTTAACGCTATATTGATTGTGCGTTCAACTTTTTTTGACACGCAGCCGCACTCAGCATCACCCCGAAACTCCGCCATGTCCGACGTTTTTTTCATCCCGTTTGATCCCGCCGCCGGGACCGCCGGCCTCTCGCAGGCCGCTGTCCGTCTCCTCACGATCCTGCTCGAACGCTCAGGATCCGCCCTCCCCGCGGACATGCCCCTGAAAGTGCATTTCGGAGAAAAAGGCAACCGCACCTACCTGAAACCCGAGGTGTACGACGGCATCATCGACTACATCCGGTCGCAGGGATGCGACTGCCATTTCGTGGAGACCAGCGTGCTGTACGGCGGCGAACGTTTCTCCCGCGAAAAACACCTCGCGCTGGCACAGAAGCACGGCTTCACGCGCATCCCGGCGGTCATCGCGGACGGCGCGCATGGCGAGGAATCCGTGTCCGTGCCGGTCGACCTGAAGCATTTCAAAAGCGCCAGCATCGCGAAAGCCCTGGCGGAGTCGGACATGGTGGTCGTGCTGTCCCATTTCAAGGGGCACGGCCTCGCAGGGTTCGGCGGCGCCATCAAGCAGCTCTCCATGGGCTTCGCCGCGAAAGGCGGCAAAATGGCCATGCACCTGAACGTGAAGCCGCGTATCCGGAACTGGAAATGCAAACGCTGCAAGCTGTGCCTCACGCGATGCAACGAGGGCGCGATCACCATCGGCGAACGGTCCTTCATCGACCATGACAAGTGCATCGGCTGCGGCGCATGTTTCTCCATCTGCCCGCACCACGCCGTCTCCATCCTGTCGTTCGCCGGACTGAAGCACGCCCTCTTCGGCGGCCGCCTCTTCCGCGAAAAGCTCGTCGAGTACGCCTACGCCTCCCACCACGGAAAACACCACCTTTACATCACGTTCGCCATCAACATCACGCGCGGATGCGACTGCGAACCGCGTCCCATGACGACCTGTATCCACGACATCGGCGTGTTCGCCTCGCTCGACCCGGTCGCGATCGACACCGCCTGCTGGGACGCCGCCTCGAAAGTCGGAAAAAAGTTCAAGGGCGCGGAACAGCTCGCCTACGCGGAAAAGATCGGCCTCGGTTCCCGGCAATACAATCTGATCCGCCTCGACTGAGCCCGGCGCTCCAGAAGACGCGGGCGTGTTTCGGCACAAACAAACGGCGGCGGACTCCAGACCGGGAGTCTGCCGCCGCTTCTTTTTTTTGAGTTGACGCCGTGCTTATTTCAGGAGAATCGACTCCAGCTTGTCCAGCGAAGTCTCGAAGAGGCGCATGGCGGCGTTGACGGGTTCCGGCGTGGCGAAATCCGCCCCGGCATCGCGAAGCAGGTCAAGCACGTCGCGCGTGTCGCCGGACTTGAGGAACCGGAGCGTTGGCGCGGGTTTTCCGGCGAGGACGTCGGCGGAAAGCTTGGCGGCCGCGGAGAGCCCGGTGGCGTACTTGTAGACGTAGAAATTGTAGTGGAAATGCGGGATGCGCGCCCACTCGAACCTGATCGGCTCGTTGTTCACGACGTCCGGACCGAAGTATTCGCCGTTCAGCTCGTAGTAATGGTCGCTGAGGGCCTCTGCGGTCAGCGGCTCGCCCGACTCGCTCATCGCATAGATGTCGCGTTCGTATTCGGCGAACTGGGTCTGGCGGAATACAGTGCCGCGGATGAGGTCGAGCAGATGCGTCAGGAGGTAGGCGCGGAAATTGTCGTCCTCAGCATGCTCCAGCAGATAGTGGTTCAGCAGAAGCTCGTTCGTGGTCGAGGCGACCTCGGCGGCGAAAAGGCAGTATCCGGCGTAGTGATACTCCTGCGCCCGGTCGGAGAGGTAGGAGTGCATGGAGTGGCCGAGCTCGTGGGCGAGCGTGGAGACGCTGTCCAGCGTGCCGGTGAAATTCAGCAGGACGTACGGAGGCTTGCGATAGCAGCCGCCGGAATACGCGCCGGAAGTCTTGCCGCGGCATTCGTAGACGTCGATCCAGCGGTCCTTGAAGGCGTGTTCCAGCGCCTCGGAGTATTCGGGGCCGTAGACCTTGACGGCCTGACGGACCAGGTCGCAGGCTTCCGCCCAGGAGTACATGGCCTTCGCCGGCTGGACGAGCGGCGTCACGAGGTCGAAGAGTTCAAGCTTGTCAAGCTTCAGGACGCGGCGGCGGAGCTCGAAATAGCGGTGCAGGAGCGGAAGCTTGGCGCGGACGGCGTCGATCAGTCCGTCGTACATGGATTCCGGGACGTGGTCGGGGAAAAGCGAGGCGGCGCGGGCGGACGGGAAATGGCGGAGTTTCGCGTCCAGCACGCCCGCTTTCACCGTGCCGTCGAGCAGCGCGGCTATCGTGTTGGCGAAGCCGGAATACGTCTTGTAGCACGCGGCGAAAGCATCTTTGCGGACGCGGCGGTCGGTGTTCTCCAGATACTTGATGTAGTTGCCGTGCGTGATTTCGACGTCGTTGCCTTTTTCGTCCTTGATGTGCGGGAAGCGCAGATCGGCGTCATTGAGCTTGGAGAACGCGTGGTTTCCGGTGGAGAAGACGTCCGAGGCAAGGCCAAGGATGCGTTCCTCCGGCTCGGAGAGCGTGTGCGGACGCTGGCGCGCGGTGTCCTCCAGCGTGCGGCGGTAGAATGCCAGCACGGGATCGTCCATGAGCTCCCGGAAACGCGCTTCGGGCATGGCGAGGAGTTCGGGGTCGAACCAGGAGGTCTCGCCTTCGATCTCGGCATAACGGGCGGCGATGCGGTCGCGTCGGCCTGCGTTTTTGCCGTTGGCGAGGTCCTCGTCGGACTTCAGATGCGCGTAGGAATAGAGCGTTTCGAGGCGAAGTCCGAGGGCGTCGCCGGTCTCCAGCGCGTGCTTCAGCGCCTCGGCGGAGTCCGCCAGATGGCCGCGGCACGCCTGATGCGCCGCGAGCAGGTCGTCGAGCGTGCGGAATGCCTCCTCCCAGTCTTCGTCGGTTTTATAGATTTGCGTGAGGTCCCAGCAGGTTTCCGGGGCAAGCTCGCTGCGGAGTTTCGGGGCATTCGTCTCTGACATGGCGCCGTTCCTTTCGCGTCGTTCACATGGTCCTGTTCAAAAAAGGAAAATGAACCGGAAACCCGCCGGATGGGCGGACGTCGCCGGTTCATCGGGAAAAGCCCGCGGCGTTTTGACGCGCCGCGGACTCGGGTATAATCGAAGGGATTACTTGCTGAAGCGTTCTTCGAGGGCCTTGCGCTGCGCTTCAAGCTCGGCCGGGAGACGGTCGAACTTGGCATAGTGCTCGGAGATGGTCTCGAGTTCCTTCTTCCAGCCTTCCTTGTCGATGGCGAGGAGCTGCTTCATGTCGTCCTCGGTCACATCGGTGCCGGTGCGGTCGATGGCATCCAGGGCGGGGACGAATCCGATCGGGGTCTCGTCGGCCTTGCCTTCACCGTCGCAGCGTTCGAAGATCCACTTCAGGACGCGGCTGTTGTCACCGTAGCCGGGCCAGAGCCACTTGCCGTCGGCGGTCTTGCGGAACCAGTTCACGCAGAAGATCTTCGGAAGCTTGGCGCCTTCCTTCTTGCCGATCTCGAGCCAGTGCTTGAAGTAGTCGCCCATGTTGTAGCCGCAGAACGGCAGCATGGCGAACGGGTCGCGGCGGACAGTGCCGGCCTTGACGTCGAGGGCGGCGGCGGTCACTTCGGAACCGACCGTGGAGCCGATGAACACGCCGTGTTCCCAGTTCTTGGACTGGTAAACGAGCGGGAGCGTGCTGGGACGGCGGCCGCCGAAGAGGAACGCGGCGATCGGAACGCCGGCAGGATCTTCCCAGTTGGAAGCGATGGCCGGGCAGTTGCAGGCGCGGGCGGTGAAGCGGGCGTT
>Ga0310786_10003725_pt1 | contig 21901 bp, 33 predicted proteins | sample AusTroGonzalo_MG_FD_203881 | JGI IMG/M metagenome (GOLD analysis project Ga0310786, IMG submission 203881) | Bovine rumen microbial communities from tropical cattle in Woodstock, Queensland, Australia - Gonzalo_03 (v2) (version 2) | ecosystem: Host-associated > Mammals > Digestive system >...
CGGAGACCCGAGGACCGGCCCGTGCGTGTTCCTGAGAGAAACCAGGCAGATGGACCACGGCCATTTCCTGCTGACCGGCGTCGAATGCTACATAACCACCGAGGCGTATGGATACATCAGGAGCGGGCTGGACCCTTACAGACCGCGTGTATACCACCCGCCAAGCAATCCAATCAACGCGTACGCCCGCATCTGCGGTGCGAAGATAGACAGGATCATCTACACGAGCTACACGGACCCGTCAAACAGCACAAACATGCGCTTCGAGAGCACTGCATGGGAGGCGAGGATGATACACGATCCGAACCCACCCGAAGAGATGTTCCACGTGACCGAAGCGGACCTCGGGTAACAGTTTAGGAGGATATACATGCAGACTTACGAGCTGATAGTCAAGGGCAGGGCGGTTCACGCCAACTGCGCAGACACGACATTGGTGCGGACCTCCATCGGCATCGACAAGATACACGTGCTGTTCGACAACTCCGAATGGCTCGCCTTCTCGCTGAGCGTGACGTTCGCGCAGGGGTCTGGCACGAGCGAGCGGAAGGTCACGACCTCAATCACGCCAGCCACCATCAGCGGCAGCGAATGGGTCGCCGAGGCAGAATGCCTCATTCCATACGAGGTCATCGAGATGGTCGGCGAGATACGCGTCACGTTCCAGGGCTACGACACGGACGGCAACCACATCATCACCGCCAAGGGAGCGCCGCTGTACGTAGAGGAGGCGGGTGACGTGAACGACGGCCTCGTGCCCTCCAGCGCCCCGTCCCTGAGCGAATGGGAGCAAGCCTACGCAGATGCTATGGCGGCTGCGAGCGCGGCCCTCAGCGCCGCCAACGCGGCCCAGGAGGCAATCACGGCGATGCAGGCCGCGTTGCCGATTGCGTCGACGACGACCCTCGGCGGCGTGAAGGTGGACGGCACCACGATTACCGCGACGGCTGAAGGGGTCATCAGCGGCGTCGAGCAGTACGAGCTCCCCGCGGCAACGGCGCAGTCGCTCGGCGGCGTGATGCCCGATGACGATACGCTCGAAGTGGATGAGTTCGGCATCGTGTCGCTTTCCGACGACATAAACAGCGCGGTCGCAAATCTCAGGAGGCTCGCGTCCGGGGCATTCGACACGACGTTTGATTCCAGCGGAGCCCTTTCGGCTGCGACCGTCAAGAGCGCCGCGCTCCCAGCGCCAACGCAATCCGCCCGCGGGGGAGTCGTCCCAGACGGGACCACGCTCAAGGAAACGAACGGCATCCTGTCGGCGTCAATTGCGAGCTCGAATGCGTTCGGCATCGTGAAAGCAGACGGGGGGACGACGTTCGTCTCAAACGGCCTGGTAAGCGCGCCTCTCAACCGTGCCACTTCGTCGACTGGGGCGTCTACGGCTGCAAAGTTGGCGTACCTTTCGATTACCGGGTTCAGCTTGGTTAGCGGAGCCGTCATCCCCGTCACGTTCTCGAACGCAAACTCTGTCGAAGGCGCTATCACGCTGAACGTGAACTCGACTGGCGCCAAGAACGTCTACGTCAACAACGCCATAACTTCGTCGTCGAACTCGCTCACGTGGACGGCTGGCGAGACGTTGACGTTCATGTACGACGGCACGCAGTACCGCCTGCTCGCAAGGGACAAGGCCGCGTCTGGAGGCGGCAGCATCAGCTCAAGCGACATCAACTCGCCGCTCGAAATCAGCAACAACAAGCTCGGCATCGACATGAGCACGTTGGCAAGCTCCCTGACGAATAGCTGGGGAAGCATAACCGAGAGCAACGGCAAGCTGGACGTCGACTGGACCGCCATCAACGGCTACTGGTACGACATCTTCAACGAAGCGTACCATACGGGCCTGTACCACGAGCAACAGGGCGATTCTGGCATCGGCGTGAGCGTGCCGTACATGGCGTGGCAGCTCGCTGGAATCGACTCGGTGGACTGGGTGAACAACACCGAGGTCCATTCGCTGACGAGCTACGGCCTGACGTACCACTGGGACGGCGGCGGGGACATCTGGGACACGGACGGATGGAACGCGGCAGACGACGCCTGCCTAGCCGTCAACGTCGACAACTCCACCATCAAGATAAACGCCAACGGGCAGTTGTATGTAGATACGGCGGTCGTTGCAGCTGCGATTAGCGGCAGCACCGCACGTGTGGCGCAGAACATTCTCGAAGTGGACGGCGCAACGGTTAGTAACGGCGTCCTCGAGACATCTGGCGGCGGCGTTAGCAACAACATACTGGACTTCGGATAGAAAGGAAACCGACATGCCGAATACATTACACGGAGTGAAGGTAGGTGGCACTACCTACCAATACGATTACGAATACTTGGCGAACAAGCCCGAGGGCCTTCCTTCGCATGAATCGGTCTCAGCAGGTAGGGTGCTTGCCCTGACTGGTAGCGGAAATACCCCATTTGAATGGGCAGAGATTATCCCGACCACATCGAGCCAAAACTATTTCCTCATAAGCGGTAACGACGGCAGTCCAACTTGGGCATCGCCGAGTGAAGCCAGCACCTTGCTCGGGGGAGCTGGGGCGACAGGACCGAGCTAATTCACGGGGATGCGTTTAGCAAAGGTGCGTGAATACATGAAGCTGCAGGTATTGGTCAACCATTATCAAGAGGGCGAGGATATCGTGAGACGATTTCTTTCTTCGCTATCGATCCAGAGGGGCGTTGACTTCAGCGTGCTCGTCTATAGCGATGGCGGAGACGGAATCGATCCGTCCATATTCGACGACTACGGCCTCGACCTGACATACCGCCGCCTTCCGCATTCGGGGGTTTGCCACACCCGCAATATGCTGATGGATGCAGCTGATGCCGAGTACGTCATGTTCGCCGATATAGACGATTGCCTATGCTCCGATGACGGCTTGCTGTCGCTGATGGCAGTGGCAGACGATACTGGTGCCGATATCGTCGGATCGCCGTACCTCGCGGAGACATACGAGGACGGGTTCGGGTACTCGACGTACGGGCGAGACACCATCCACGTTCATGGCAAGGTTTTCCGCAAGGCGTACCTCGAAGAGAACGGCATAAGGTTTCCAGACGAGCTCGAGACGAGCGGCGACATGATGTTCTTGTGGCTGGCATTCATGCTCACGGAGAAGGTGGCGTGGGTGCAAAATTGCTCTTACATCTGGAAGTACAACCCCGATTCCGTGACGAGACGGGATGAACACGGTGTGGTGCGCAACTACCCGAGAACCCTGAAATGCTACCGCCTACTCGGAGAAGAGCTTAAACGACGTGGTGATGGAACCCTGTTCGACAAGCTCGTTGCCGCAATCGTGCCGATGATGTACTTGGACTCCTCTGGGTCTTCGTGGGGCAATGCTCCGTCCGAAATGAGAAGGGATGCCGAGAAGGCCATTGCGGTGACGCTCGAGTGCGTATACGACCGATACGTAGAGCTCGACGACAAAGCGAAAGAGCTCGGATACCGCATTGAGCTGTCCGTGAAGCCGTGCGAATCTCCTAAAACGAGAGACGGCATCGAGCCGTGGGCCGATGGCGTTCTGTCGTCTATAAGGAAGCGCGATGTCCTCATCGTCGGGAACGGCGTCGTGGGGTCGAACCTCGCGCTGGAGCTCTCGGCGCTCGAGCCAGATATGTACGACAAGTACAAAGGCGAGGACGGGCGCAATCTTGGAGGATACGAGGTTGCGTTCATCTGCGTCGACACCCCGCGCACCGAAGATAGCGCATGCGACGTGTCCGAGGTGCGCAACGCCATCATGGAAAACGATGCCGACCTGTACGTGGTGAAGTCGACCGTGTTGCCCGGAACCACCGAGATGCTCATGTCGGAGACTGGCAAGAGGATCGTGTTCAGCCCAGAGTATTACGGAGCCACGCAGCACTGCAACAACCATGATTACGAGTTTACCATCCTGGGCGGCGCCAAGGGGGATTGCGCGCGCGTCGTGCAGCTGCTCCAGCGCGTCTACGACGGGCGGCACGAGTTCCGAATCACCGACGCGAGGACAGCAGAGCTGGCGAAGTACATGGAGAACGCATGGTTGGCGGCGAAGGTCAGCTTTTGCTGTCAGTTCTGCGATATAGCCGATTCGATCGGCGTGGCGTACGAGGAGCTGCGCGAGTTGTTCATCCTCGACCCGCGGGTCAACCCGTCGCATACGTTCGTCTACCGCGACCATCCGTACTGGGAGAGCCACTGTCTCGACAAGGACGTGAGGGCTGTGGGGGACGAGTTCGACGCTCCGCTCATCAAGGCGATAGTAGCATTCAACGAGGCGAAGAAGGAGGCTGTATGAGACGAGGTACGACACCGACAGTCACGCTCACCGTCACCAACGAGGACGGGACGCCCATCGACCTCACGGGCCAGGAGGTGCACGTCACCTTCCAGGAATCGGGGAGGGACGGCAAGACCTTCACCAAGCGCGAGACCGACGAGGGCGTGAGCATATCCACCGATGGCGATGCGTCCATCGTTGAGGTCACGCTCACGCAGGCGGAGACATTGCAGTTCCACACTGGGCGCAAGGTCAGGGTCCAGATAAGGTGCAAGGCACTGGACGTGGCGATAGCCACGGACATCGGCCAGTTCGACGCCGAGGAGATCCTGCTGGACGGTGAAATCTGATGGCTGTCAAGCTCGCGGTCAAGGTATCTGGCGGCGAGCACGTCGAGGCTGGGGTGCATGGCACGGACATCGACGCGTCCGTCAAGGGCACAGAGCTTGGCGTCGCCGTCGCGAACGGCACGAGGCTCACCGCCGTGGTGGGAACGCAGCCGAGGCTCGGCATCGGCTCTGGCGCGGTCCAGGTTCACCCGAAGGGCGAGGTGTTCCATGGGCCGTACGAGGTGACGCCGACGTTGCCAGGGTTCGACGTCGGCACGAGAGGCAAGTTCATGGAGCGTGACATGAAGGTCAACCCGATACCGATAGCCCACGTATCGAACGTGGCTGGAGGATACACGGTCAACATCGGATAGAAAGGAACGGAGATGACCAACCAGTACGTTAACAAGGTTACGCTGTCCGATGGGACGACGCTAATCGACCTGACATCGGACACCGCCGTCGCGAACAAGGTGCTCGACGGGTACTACTTCCACCTCGCTACTGGCGAGAGAGTGGAGGGAAGCTGCACCTACAACGCCGACACGTCGGACGCAGACGCCACGGACGCCGAAATACTCTCAGGTTCCACGGCCTACGTCAACGGGAACAAAATCACGGGCGCGATGACCAACAACGGGTCGTGGGACGATACCATCGACGACGTTTCGGACACAATCGTTATCCCGTCTGGCTACCACGACGGCACGGGAACCGTGACCATCGACTCGACCGAGGCGGCAAAGATAATCGCTGGCAACATCAAGTCTGGCGTGTCGATTCTCGGCGTGTCTGGCTCGTACAACGGCGAGGCGGTGTCGGCGAGGAGCGCGTCCGCGACTCCTGGGTGGTCGTCGCAGACGATCCTCCCTGGCACTGGCTACGACTACCTATCGGAAGTCACCGTGGCGGCAATCCCAATCACATACTCGGACAACGCCGCAGGCGGGAGGACTTGCAACATCGGCCCGTCGTCTTAGGAGACTAGATGACAAACCCATACGTCAACAAGGTCGAGCTGTCAGACGGCACGACCATCATGGACTTGACGTCCGACACCGTGACGGCTGGCGACATGGTGCGCGGCGTCACGGCCCACGACCGCTCAGGGGCGGCAATCACTGGCTCGCTCGGCAACGCAACACAATCAACGGACGGCCTCATGAGCGCGTCGGACAAGGAGAAGCTGGACGGCTTCACTGGGCCGTACTGTCCCGAAGCCGGCCGCATCCTCCCGTACGGCGGCACGACGCCGCCCGAGGGCTATCTCATGTGCGACGGCGAAGCGTACTCTCGCGAGGAATACTCCGAGTTGTTCGAGGTCATCGGCACAACGTTCGGGTCGGGCGACGGATCCACGACGTTCAACGTGCCCGATTTGCGGGGCAGGACCTCCATCGGCGCCAACGCGTCGCATCTCATGGGCACGACCGGCGGCGAGGAGAGCCATACGCTGACAGTAGACGAGATGCCAAGTCATTATCATGCTGGTACTACAGCTGGATATTCTGGTAATCCTCCAGCAACGGGAAGCGGTACATATAGCTATCCTAGTACCGTTTGTTATCAAGAGCGAAACCCAAGCGATAGAAGGTCAACTGCTTCTGCTGGCGGTGGACAGGCCCACAACAACATGCAACCTTACCAGGTGGTGAATTACATCATCTGCACAGGCAAGGTCGGATACGCTGGCATCAAGGGTGACAAGGGTGACAAGGGCGACACTGGCAGCACAGGTGCGGCTGCTGGGTTCGGCACGCCGACAGCCACCGTAGATTCCAACACTGGCACGCCATCGGTCACAGTTACCGCTTCTGGTCCAGACACGGCAAAGGTGTTCGAGTTCGAGTTCGAGAACATCAAGGGAGATAAAGGCGAGCCGCTCGAAGTGGACCATTTCGTCCCCGTGGCTGCTGGCCTCATCTACCCGTACGCTGGCTCCACAGCGCCCACTGGCTACCTCATGTGCGACGGATCAGCCGTGTCGCGCATCACCTACGCCGACCTGTTCGAGGCCATCGGCACCACTTACGGCGCGGGAGACGGCTCAACCACCTTCAACGTCCCCGACCTCAGAGGCAGGATACCGCTCGGGTCTTCGAGCGACTACGCTCTCGGTTCAACTGGTGGCGCTGCTGAAGTGACGCTCACCAAGGAGCAGAGCGGTCTTCCATCCCACGGGCACGGGTTCACGCAGCCAACCGTCAACGGGGGCAAGACCACCACGGGCGGCGGCGGTGCGCACGGCCATCAACATAGGGGTTACTATAATACGTCATGGGATGGCACCGTGGGCCGTCAGTGCATGTCGAGGTATTACCAGAACGACGAGGCGACTGACTCATCTGGCGTTATTATTTCCGTTTCGAACCACACACATGAACAAGTGGCGCACACCCACTCCGTCTCCGGTGGCGCGGTCTCCAACAACAACGGCGCAAACGCTTCCCAGGCCCATACGAACCTGCAACCGTACACGGCCACGAACTACATCATCTCGACGGGTTTCGAGTATGGCGGTTTGCAGGGAACGGCGGCTGGCTTCGGTACGCCGACTGCAACAATTGATTCAAATGTTGGCACACCCTCCGTGACCGTCACGGCCACTGGCCCGGATACCGCTAAGATTTTCGAGTTCGAGTTCGAGAACATGAAGGGCGAGACTGGCGCACAGGGAACCGCCGCTGGGTTCGGGACGCCAACTGCCACTGTAGACAACCATTCTGGAACACCATCCGTCACCGTAACGGCAACTGGACCTGACACCGCCAAGGTGTTCGACTTCGAGTTCTCCAACCTCAAGGGCGAGCCGTTCACCATCGAGGACACCGTGGAAATTTCCGCTGGCATCATCCACCCGTTCGCAGGTTCAGTTGCTCCTGATGGATACCTGATGTGCGACGGCGCTGCGGTTAGCAGGACGGAATACGCGGAATTGTTCATCGCCATTGGCACGACTTATGGAGCAGGCGATGGGAGCACTACGTTCAACGTGCCGGACTTGAGGGCGAAGGTTCCGATTGGATCAAACACGTCTTATGCCCTTGGCGCTACTGGCGGCGAGGCGGAACATGTACTGCTTGAGAGTGAGATGCCAAGCCATGTCCACGAAGCAGCTTTTGATTGGGCTAGTGGAGGCGGGTCATCGAAAACGCAAGGAGAGCCTTGGGCAATAAATATGACCTCTGGCGCTGGCGATGGAGTTGGAACTTGGCCGTTTGGTTCTGATACTGGTGCGACGAGATTCGGCTGGACTGGCGGCTCCCAAGCTCACAACAACATGCAGCCATACCAGGTCGTCAACTACATTATCTGCACGGGCAAGAAGTTCCCAGCACTCAAGGGTGAGACGGGCGATGTCGGCAACGTAATCCACATCGGGACATCCGCGCCAAACCCAAGGGGTTCGTACGTCCTCTGGTACAACCCGCTCTCTGGCGCGTTCAAGGCTTGGAACTACGTGACTCCCGACGATTACACCAACGGCGATTGGGCGTGGCGCGAGCTGTCGTTCGCCGACATTGGCAAGAACGGCGACATCTACACGGCGACGGCGGACGTCCCGCAATACGAGGAAGCAGTACCCGTTTCAAACTAAGGAGACAAGATGGCAACAGTACCGAAGAAGTATTTCGTAGTCGAGGCGGAGTATTGGCCCGACGAGTCGAAGTGGATTCAGAGCATCAAGGCTTACGACACGCTCCACGATGCCGAGATCCAGTACCACACGAGGGCTGGTAACCTCATGGCTACCAGCGATTACCAGAAGGCCCTCCTCTACGTGTTCAGCTCGGACGGCAACAAGTTCCACGACGATGCGATAGACACCAAGTACGTCGAGCCCGAACCCGAGCCCGAACCCGAGCCTGAGCCCGAGGAGGAATAGCATGAAGAAGCTGTACGTAATCGTCTCGCCAATCGGCAGGACTGAGCAGCAGGTCGCCGACATACGCGAGCGCATCCGCCAGGATGTCGAGGAGGGCATGATGGAGGACATCGTTCTCTCCCTGCCGCCAGAGTCGATAGAGGGCGTCGCAGGCGACGTGTACGCCATCACCCAATCGGACATCGTTGTTTCCACGCAAGGGTCCATGTACGACAGGGATTGCCGCGTCTGCAACCTCGCAGCATCCGAGTACATGCAGTACGGCGTCTACGAGGAGGATTGGGTCGAGGGCATCGTCGCCGAGCGTAGGAAGGTTCGCGAGCAGGAGAACCAGGAGAGTTTGGCAAGCGAGCTTGAGGACGAGGAGGTGCCAGATGAGAGTGTGCCCGCATAGGATAGGCGAGCAGGTGGACTTCCACACCGCCGACAACCCCAACGACTTGTGGCCGCAGACGACCTGGCAGCAGGACACGAGCGGGACGTTCGCTATGGCGTCCAGCTCCGCGCATGCGCTGGGGTCCACGGGCGGGAGCGAGACGCACACGCTGACTGAGAGCGAGATGCCTGCACACAAGCACAGGCTCTCCGTGTCAGGCCCCAGCAACCAGGGGTTCCTGCCGCAGAACAGCACCCAGCTCGGCTCAGTCATGAACGGCGGCCCCAACCCGTCGAGCACCAACTACAACGGCATGATCCAGGACAGGGTCACGACGAATTGGGCCAACACAGCCCTCATGGAAAACGTGGGGGGGGGGTCCGCGCATTCAGTGCTCAACCCCTACCGCGCCGTCAACAGGTGGAAGCGCGTCGCCTAGCCGAGAGGCGGGTGGCGTAGATGCGAGTATGCCCCCACAGGATAGGCGAGGAGATCGAGTTCAACGACTCCACGGACCCCAACGCGCTCTGGGCCTCGACCCAGTGGACGCAAATCACGGACGGCAGGGTGACGCTCGCATCGAGCAGCTCGCACGCGCTGGGAGCCACTGGCGGGGCGGAGACGCACACGTTGACCGTGAGCGAGATACCGTCCCACCAACACGCCCAATCAGGAGGATGGGGGGCAGGTTCGACGAACCAAGCGAGGTTCCGAGCAGACGGCAATTCGCCTGCAAACAATTGGCAACCTGTAGGTGCAACAGGTGGAGGTCAGGCGCACAACAACATGCAGCCCTGGCGTGCCGTGAACAGGTGGCGCAGGGTAGCCTAGCGAAAACCGCCTCGGGGGGGGGTCGCTCCGACTCCATGCAGGGCGGTGGTCTGAATGCCGCGCATAAGACCCCACGAGACGGAATACGACATCCTGGCCGCGAAGGTGGACGCGCTTGGGGAGAAGCAGGCCATCACGTTGGCGACGGGGGCCATACTCTACGTGCGCGGCGGCATGATGGCGGACCTGGTGCTGAACGGCTACAAGACCAGGTTCTCGTACGCAAGCGGAGAGTACAGCCCTGGAAGCAAGGCCGAAATAACAATCCCGTCTCAGTATCGTCCAGCGAACCAGGTGTACGGCCATATCGGCGCGTCTGGTGGGCGCGTGCTGATAACGGGAGGCGGCGTCGTGACGATGCAGCCGAACGGCGCGTTGAACTCGAACGTTTCCATATACGCGCACGTGACTTACGCCATAGCGTAGCGGCAGAGGGGGCGATAGCATGCCCCGCATAACGCCGACCGTGACGGAATACCAAGCATTGCTGGACAGAATCGCCGCATTAGAAGCTGGCGCTGACGCCCTGAAATCGTATCCGGGTACTAGGCCGTCTTCCGCAAACGTCACTTATGGTGACGGGAAACTTCGGCATTACCTAGCAACATCGAGTATGACTACTGGGAAAACGTCTCCTGACGCCCATATCATCCACAGCTCTTGGGACTGGGGATCTAGCTCGTCTGGTTGGGAGGCACAGCTTGCAATCGCTCATGACGACTGCCTTTACGTCCGCCATCAGAAGGGTGACAGCACTTGGAGTTCTTGGCGAAAGATTTAGCTTTTGTGACGCGCCCCCCATACTAGGTGAAAGAAAAGACATCACACAGACGTCCCAGACCCCTGTACCATTAAGGGGACAATGGGAGAAAGGGGGACGGCGTGGACATAACACCGTACATCGGTTATGTCGTCACGGCCGTCATCACGTTCATAACGTTCTACGTGGCGACGAAAAATGCCAACAACGACAAGTTCGCCGAGCTGAAGTCCCAAAACGCGGAGCAGACCGCGATGATTTCGGCTCTAAAAGAGCAGGTCATTACGCTGAAAGAGCAAGTCGAGAAGCACAATGGGGTAATCGAGCGCACCTTCAAGCTCGAATCTGACATGAACACTGTCTGGAAACGGGTTGACGAACTCAAGGCACGAGACGACAAGCTCGAAGCGAAGATGGAGAAGCTCCACGGATAGGAGGGAATCATGGGTAACTGGGATTGGAAGCAATGGGGCAAGGCCGCAGGCGTCCGCGCACTCAAGACGGTTTGCCAAACTGCCATCGCCACAATCGGCACGAGCGCCGCTATGGGCGATGTCCAGTGGACGTTCGTGGCGAGCGCATCGGTGCTCGCTGGCATCATCTCGTTGCTGACGAGCGTGGCTGGTCTGCCAGAAGTCCCCGAAACAAAGGAGGAATAGCATGCCCAGCGTCCAGGACATGATTGACCACGCAATCGCCATCGCCGAGGACGACTACCACGGCTATTCGTGGGCTGATAGATGGAACAGGGACAGGGATTGCGCGACGCTCATGTACGACTCCGCCACGGCTGGCGGCTACAACGTCGGCTGGGGCCCTGACGGCACCCGCTACACGGGCACCATGATCGACGATTTCACAGCCGTCGGCTTCACCTGCTACGACTATGGCGATGTCGAGCCGTTCCCAGGCTGCATCTTCATACGCGACCCGTGGGGGTCTGGGGGCCATACGGAACTGTACATCGGTGACGGCATGACCGCAGGAGCGCACATTGCGGAGACAGGCGGCGTGTACGGGGAACCTGGCGACCAGACCGGCTACGAAATCAGCATTGCGCCCGACCCTGGCGGATGGGACTACGTGCTCGTGCCGCCCGACGAGGACGAGCCCGAGCAAATCCTCGGCGACCCCGTGAACGACATGGGCTTCCGCTACCAGGGCCACGTGCAGAACCTCGGCTGGTGCGATTGGGGCAGGGACGGCCAGACGGTCGGCACGACGGGCTGCTCGCTGCGCCTGGAATGCCTGACGGTCGAGCCTTGCGAGGGCCTCGTCGTCCAGGTGAAGGAGCACATCCAGAACCGCGGATGGCTCACTTTCCCGCCCGCGAGCAAGGGCAAGCCGCAGGCGTGCGGAACCACGGGCCAATCCCTGCGCATGGAGGCGTTCGAGATGGACGTGTTGGAGAACACCACGGGCAAGGACCTCGAGTACCGCGTTCACGCGCAGGACTACGGCTGGCTCGGATGGACGCCCGCAGGCTACCCGACGGGCTCGGACGGGCAATCGCGCCGCCTAGAGGCCATCGAGATTAGGCTGGTGTGATCATGTTGCACGGTATCGACATCAACATGCCCTACCAGAAGGGCATCGACATCTCCGCGACCGACGCCGACTTCGTGATAGTCAAGGTGACGGGCGGAACGCACTACGAGAACGAGATGTGGCGCGAGTGGGCGGATGACACGCTCGCGAGCGGGAAGCTGCTCGCGCTTTACCACTACGCAGTAGAGGGCGAGGAGGATCCCGACGCAAGCGAGGAGGCCGAGTATTTCCTGAGCCGCGTCATGGACTACAAGGGCAAGTTCATTCCCATCCTGGACTGGGAGGCCGACGCGAAGCTGCTTCCGCCGGGCTGGGCGAAGGAATGGCTCGACACCGTGGCTTCCCGTACGGGTGCTACTCCCTGGTTCTACGCCGAGGCGGGCCACATCAGCGAGAAGGACTACTCGGCGATCAACGACTACCCGTTGTGGATGGCCTCGTACCTGTACCGCTACGAGGGCGCTGGGTTCGTCGACGACCCCGACAACATCTGGGGGACGGGCGCGTGGGACCACATGGTGGCCTACCAGTACACATCTACAGGGGACATCAGCGGTTACGACGGCAACATCGACCTCTCGGTGTTCTACGGCGACGAAGCCTACTGGAAGCGGTTCTGCGGCCAGCCCACGGGCCAGGTGCCAGGGGAGCCGAAGAACAACGCGGGCATCGAGTACCACGTCCATTGCCAGAACTACGGCGACCTCCCGACCGTGCGCGACGGCCAGACCGCTGGCACCACGGGACAGTCGCTCAGGCTCGAGGCAATCACCTTCGACTCCTTGCCAGAGGGCTGGGAAATCGAGGCGAAGTACCACGTCCAGAACGTCGGCTGGCAGACCGCCAAGGGCATAAAGAACGGGACGAAAATCGAAATCGGCACTCACGGTCAAGCCCTGCGGCTCGAAATGGTCGAGTTCAACGTCAAGAAGCCCGAGGGCGACAAGCGCAAGCTCTACTACCAGGTTCACGTCCAGAACTACGGATGGCTCGGCAAGACCCAGGAAGGCTACGCCACTGGTTGCGATGGTCAAGCTCGCCGCATCGAGGCCATACGGGTATGGGCAGAATAACGCCAGAGATTTGGGCGTGCATAGTCGCGCTGTTCGTGATCTTCTGCGTTGCGCAGCTGTTGAAATAGCCCTCTCTTCTCTCAGCCCCCGTCGCCACCCTCACGGCGGGGGCACTGTTTTGCCCGAAAACGAACGTTTGTCGTAGTGCGAAGTTGGTGCAATTCTCTCAAGGATTCAGAAGGACTCAGAAGTATTCATGCAGGTCAAACCCACAATGGGGTGGAAGCATAGAAAAAGGGGCCATGTGTTCGTTTAGCAACACATAACCCCTGGTCAAACGTGGAGCCAGCGACAGGAATCGAACCCGCAACCCACTGATTACAAATCAGCGATGAAATCGCGCTGAACAGGCGTTATGCGTCAGATGTGGTGCGAAGTTGGTGCGATGGGGGTTTCGACGCCTCCTCGACCAGCTCCGCGAGGAGGTCCGCCGCCATGCACTTCGCCCTCAAGGTCACCCTCTGGTAGTGCTTGCCCTTGGTCGTGCCGTCCGAGTGCCCCATGTTCCCCGCAACCACGGAGTCGGGAGCCATCGCCTCGCCCATCATCGTCGAGTACGACGAGCGCATGTTCTCGGGCGTCACGTACCGCACGCCGTTCCTCCCGCACCACTGCCGCCAGTTGTGGGTGAAGGTTATCGGCGACGTGTACCAGTCCTCGGGCCTTTTCGCGCTGTACGGCCTCCCAGACGCCACGAGAGGGCCGCTGGAACCGTCCGCGAGTTCGAGCACCCTGGACGCGAACGGCTCGCCGCATACGGCGTCTCGGTCGCTCGACGTGTTCTTGGTGTCCTTCAGCACCTTCCCGCACTGCGCCTGGGTCAGCGCCTTCTCCACGCGCGCGATGCAGTAGACCGCGCCGTTTGCCTCGTGCTGGCGGATGTCCTCCCATGTGAGCGCGAGTGCTTCCTCGGGGCGCATGCCGCAACCGAGCATCAGGAGGATCGCCGCTTCGTACTTGATGCCCTCGATGTTTTCCATCAAGGACTCGATTTCGGTGCAGTCGTACAGCTCCTTGCGTCTTTTCCTGTGCGGGGAGTACGCTATCGCCTGGACGGGGTTGAACCGCAGTATCCCGCTCCTCACGGCGATGTTGCACATCTTCTTCAACAGAGCCCCCGCCCTCCTCTGGACGGTAGGCGCGGATATGGACGTGAGCACCTCGTTGGCTCGCACCCAGTCCATGCCGGACACCTTCTCGCCGGCTATCCTCGGCTCCAACTCCACCCTCCACGTGCGGGAGTAGTCGTCGATCGTCTTCTCGGCAAGCCCCTCGTAGGTGGGCACCACCTTGGCCTCGTAGAACTGGCCCCACGTCACCTTCGATGGGATGTCCTCGACCGCCTTCAAGGCGAGGGCGCGCTCGGCGTCGTCCCTGTCGCCGTCGACGTAATCGCTCATGCGCTTGCCGCGCCTGGTCCACCATATGCGGTACCTGCCCGGCCTGATGTACTGGATAGAACCGAAATGGCTCCTCGTCATGCTAAAACTCCTGCCACGCATTCTTGTCGTACACTTCTACCTCGTTGTCGTCGTCAAGCATCGCCTCAGCAACGCCAAGCAGCAGTTTTTGGCGCGGTTCGGCGAGGTTGCGGTAGATGTCAATTAGCTCGTGCTCTTCAGTAGAGAGATCAGGTTCGGGTTCGAGCTCTTGCGATCTTCCGAAGAAGTCGTCGATAGTAATGTCAAAGAACTCACATATTGCTGGAATGCGCTCAACGTCGATTGACGAATCTCCACTAGCCCAATTTGAAACAGCAGATTTGCCGACACCGCATGCTTTTGCAAGGTCAGAGCGTTTCTTTCCAGTCTTCTCGAGTAGTTCGATGAGGTTAAGTCTGATTCCTTCTTTTACGGAGTCCATAATGCCCCTTTCGCCGATGGGGCATAGTTTAGCATTTCTGAACTAATTTTCAAGTTTTGCTATTGCAAGTTCACTGATGATGTATTATCATCGCAAATAGTTCAGAAGTGGTGAACTTGAGAGGAGGAATAATCCATGATTGCTGAACGCATCAAAGACTACGTCGAAGAAAAAGGAATAAAGCAGATAGCTATTGCAAACGCAACCGGTATGTCGAAGGTTGCCGTCAGCGAAACATTGAACGGCAACAGAACCCTCACAGCAGAAGAACTGGCTCGTATTTGCAGGTTCCTGGAGGTTCCATGCGAACGCTTCTTCGATCAAGTCTCGTGATCGAATTGCAACGTCAGTGCAGCAGCTCATGTTGTGCGGCGCGGGGGAGCCTCCTGAGACTCTGAATGGTTTCCCTGACCTGCTATGCATATTCCCCCCGCGCCGTGCTACGGGGGCTGCTGCCGAGAAGAAAGGAGGAGAAATGCCGATAGTCACGACGGTCCCCGAGCTTGCAGCGCAGATGCACAAGGATCCGTCGAAATTGTACGAGTGGGCCAAACGTCCGAAGGACCCGCTACCGCTCCGATACATAGACGGCGAGAGGTACGGGAGCGTGCTCGTCAGCGAGTTCGACGAGTGGTACCGCAGGAACGGCCTGCTGTTCAACGAGAAGGCCCTGAAATACGGGGCAGGGAAAGGAGATGAAGGAGTAGATGGCTACTAAACGAACGACGCGCCGCAGCTGGAACTACGACGCGCCATGCTTGCCCACAGCTCAGTCAAGCAAGCAAATCATAGCAGATTACGAACGCGGGTGCCACGTCGCCGCGTGGATGTTCGCCGCGATGTTCGCGTTCATGGCCCTCGGAGCGGGGGTGTTGGGATGGTAACGAAGATGATGTGGCTTGTGAAGGCCACGAAGTACACCAACTGGCCCTGCGCCGCGTTCGAGAACATCGAGGACGCAGTCGCACTCGTACGTGCCATGCACCGCGAAGAGGCCGAAGACGAGCTCCCCGCTTACATGGAGTCCGTCCCAGTGTTCGAGTCGAGCGGCAGCGACTTCGGGGACAAGCTAAAGCTCCTCGAACATGACGTCCTCATCGACATGATATGCGAGACGCTCGACGCGATGGACGCCGCCGAGGAGGCCGACGATGAGCGTTGAGCAGATGGCGCTGTTCGACGTCGAACGCGGCGACGGCATGAGGGAGAAGGCCAAAGACTGGATCCGAGCCAACCACGGCACCTGGCTGTGGATGTGCCAGAAGGCGGCTGCGGCTGCGGCAGAGAAACGGCGCTTCTCCATCGCGAGGCTGGTCGAGGAGGCAAGGTACACGAAACCCGTCCAGGGAGTAGACGAGTACAAGATCAACAACGACATCAGGGCCCCGCTGGCGAGGATGCTCAAGGAGGCGGTGCCCCAGTGCGCCGACTACATAGAGGTAAGAAGTTCGAAAGTCGACCTGTGAGGAAGGAGTAGGGGTCGAGGAAAAAGAAATGCCGCAGGGGGCGACCTGCGGCTCGTCAAAACAGACAAGGAGATTATACAACATGGCAGCTAAGAAAGAGCTAGTGGAAATCAAACCTCTGGAAATCAAGCGCATCGAGCTGACGATTGTAGGCACCACGCCACTCATCGTGCACAACTTCGACGAGAAGGCACGCAGGCAGATACTCGACGCGCAGCAGGGCAAGGCGGTACCGAAGAAGAACCGCCCCAAGAAGGTTCCCGTCAACGATTTCATGCGCTCGATGTACTGGTTGACCGAGCAGCCGGAGGACGGCGAAGGCGACGAGGAGGCCGAGGCCAACTTCAGGGCCGCGATGGACGCTGGCGCGAAGTTCGGGTTCAGGGCGGACGGCATCAAGGCGTCGATTATCTCCGGGGCGTACAGGAGCGGATTTACCAAGGACAAGGTAAGCGTCCAGGGTGCCTTCCATCTCCACGGGGCGACCGACGCTTCTACCTGGGAGCTCGCCGAGATAGTCGGCAGCGACCCCGTCATGCGAGAGGACATGGTGCGGGTAGGCCAGGGCACTGCCGACATCCGATACAGGGCGCAGTACGACGAATGGAAGATTCCGCTGGTCATGGAATACAACGCTTCGGGCCTTTATTCGCTCGACCAGATTTTCACGTTCATCAACGCCGGCGGCTTCATGGTCGGCATCGGCGAATGGCGCGTCGAGAAGGGAGGCATGAACGGGTCCTACAGGCTCGACGCATAGACGCGGCAGGCAGGTTAAGGCAGGACGCGGCAAGGCCCATTGGGGCAAGGTTGGGTGCTGCGTGGCATGGCAAGGCAAGGCAGGCGAGTTTGGGCGGGTTTGGGTTTGGTCCGTCGAGGCCCGGTTGGGAACGGCAGGCGAGGTCAGTTTAGGTGCGTTCAGGATCGGCATGTTCCATTGCGGAAAGGCGAGGTGCGGCAGGCGAGGCACGGCTCGGCTTGGTTTGTCGGGGCGCGTCGTGGCTTGGCAGGCACGGCATGGAGGAGCAAGGCATGTTATTGCGAGGCAAGGCCAGGTCTGGCTAGGCAGGCGGGGTCGGGTGTGTTTTGGCTTGTAGTGGCAAGGTCCGGCGAGTCGTGGCAAGGCAGGCATGGCGCGTTCGGGAACGGCTGGGCGATGTGGGGCTGGTTCGGGCTGGGCAGGGCACGGCAGGCAAGGCAAGTCTCGGTGGTGTTAGTTGTGGCAAGGCCGCGCCTGTTATGGAAGGGCGAGGCGAGGCATGTTGAGGCTTGGCCCGTATGTTGGTTAGACGAAAGGAGGCCGCAATGGCGGCATATCAATGGAAGAGGGGGTCGTTCGTCACAGGCGACGCCCAGATGGTAGGAGAGGTATGCGAGGGGCTCGAGCGCAACGGCAACCTGACGCCTAGCGCACTCGTAGACGAGAGCAGGCCCGAGGACGCGCCCTTGCACGGCATGTTCGAATGGGATGACGAGCAGGCGGCGGAGCTCTACAGGGAGCAGCAAGCCCGTCAGATCATCCACAGCATCGAGGTTGTGGTCGAGGGCGCTTCCGAGCCTGTGAAGGCTTTCGTATCGCTCAGGGTGGGCGGCACGGAGCGCCGATACGAGCGCACGGAGGTCGCGCTGTCCAATCCCGACAGCAGGGAGATGGTGCTCAAGGACGCGCTTTCCGAGCTTCGCGCCTTCGAGAAGAAGTACAGCCAGCTCGCGGAGTTGGCCGAGGTCCTCGCAGCGATAAGGAAGGTGGCGTAAATGGAGCATACACCGATTGACGATTTGCTTGCAATCGAGACCCTCAAGGACGAAGTCGCTGAGGTCTACAAGGAGAAGAAGGCCAAGGCCGAGGACTTCCTCGCAGACGCCAGGGACTCCATTGGAGTCACAGGGCTCACAGCGCCCATGTTCGAGGGCTGCGGCGAGTTCAAGTATTCCACGACCAAGGCGAAGACGATCGTCGGCTTCGACTTGGAGAGCGCAGAGAGGTTCGAGGACTGGGTGAACGACAACGCGTACACGGCGTTCCTGTACCTCAAGGACAAGGTTGCCGACTTCGGGAAGTGGTGCCAGGACAACACGGGCGAAGTGCCAGACGGCGTAAACCGCACCGAGACGCATGTTCCAGCAGGGTACGGCGCCCCGAAGTTCTACAGGAAGGACCCCGAGAAGGTGAAGGAGGTCCTGTCGGCCGGCGGGAACTTCTTCGAGGGCGCCAACAGGCTGCTACTGGGTGATGGCGATGCTTGAGTTCAGGCCGCTCAAGGCGGAGGACGTCGAGTGCAGGGTGAACCAGTGCACCGAGAACGGCGTGTCGCTGCTGCTGTTCAAGGACGCCAGGTGCGACATGCGGCTATTGGACGAGACCGTTGGTCCCGAGAACTGGCAGTGCGAGTACGAGGAGATCGGCGGCAAGCTGTTCTGCACCGTGTCCATCATGGTCGGCAAGGACAAAGACGGCTGGGAACGCTGGGTGTCCAAGCAGGACGTCGGCGTGCCGTCGAACATGGAGGCGACCAAGGGCGAGGCGTCAGACGCGTTCAAGCGCGCCTGCTTCAAGTGGGGAATAGGGCGCGAGCTCTACACGGCACCGAGGATATGGGTCGGCGCCGACAAGTGCACCGTCAAGGACGGCCGCAATGGCAATAAGCAATGCTACGACCGCTTCGCCGCGACCGAGCTCGAAGTCGACGACGGCCAGATCGTGAAGCTGACCATCTGCAACATGAGCAGGAAGGGTGCCGTGGTCTACGGGAGCTCCCCGAAACCCGCGAAGCAGCAAGACGGGCTCGAGAAGGCAAAGCGCGAGCTCTGGGAGGAATGCAAGTCTTATGCGCAGAGGCACGACCGAGACGCGAACGACGTGTTCGAGGGGGTGAAGAAGCGCCCCGAATGGGAACAGGGCCACACCAACGTGGAGTGGCTGCTGACCGTGGCGGCGGAGCTGAGAGATGGATAGCCGCTCGATGGAGGACCTGCCGCTCTGGGAGCAGATCAAGGAGTGCCACAGGATGCTCGACACGGCGCTCAGGGAGTGCAAGTCGAGGGGCAACGCGATGGTGCTGGCAGAAGCCGCCTACTACACGGAGAAGTCCAAGGAGAGCTTCAGGATGCTCGAAGACGGTTACGCCAACACGTTCATCCAGACGGTCATCAAGGGCCGTCCCAGCGTGAACGAGAAGCTCTCCGAGTACCACGCGGCCCAAGTGGAGTACGAGAACGCGCGCGAGGCGCGCAACGTATGGAAGAAAAAGCATGATGCCCTGCGCGAGCAATACCAGCGCGAGTGGGGCAGGGAAGGAATGGAATGAGCAACATCAACGTGGTCATAGTGGCGGGCAACCTTACCCGCGAACCGGAGCTCAGGCGCACCCAGGGTGGCATGTGCATCCTCGACTTCGGGATAGCGGTGAACAGCTCCAAGAAGAACCAGCAGGGAGGATGGGACGAAGTGCCCAACTTCTTCGACTGCAAGATGTTCGGCAACAGGGCCGAGGGGCTTTCGAACCACCTGCACAAGGGCATGAAGGTCACTGTATCGGGCGAGCTGCGCTACTCGTCTTGGGAGAAGGACGGGCAGAAACGCTCGAAGGTCGAGATCGTGGCGAGGGAAATAGAGCTTCCGCCCAAGCAGAAACAGCAGGAGCCCGAGTACGTGGAGGCAACTTACGTCGACGGCACCGGGTACGAGGAAGACCAGATTCCGTTCTAGGAGCCGACGATGGATTACTTTGCACACGACACCAAGGCGATGAGCGACGACAAGCTCCTCGCTCTGAGGATAGACAAGGGCCTCGAAGCGGTCGCCGTCTACTGGTGCGTCATCGAGAAAATCTACGCCGACGAGAAGCCTTTCGAGGTGTCGGAAACCAACGTGGAAGCAAGGTCGGTTTTGCTTAGGCTAGGCGTCGGTTTCGACGTGCTTTCCGAGTACGTTTTCCACATGTGTGAAATAGGTCTTCTCGAACGCTGCGGGGAAGATGGCAAATCCGTTATGAGCGAACGCGCCAGGAAGCATATCGAAAACCTGGAAACGAAGCGCGAAACCGCACGTCAGAACGGCAAGAAGGGCGGAAGGAAACCGAAGGCCAAGAAGTCTGGAAACCAACGTAAAACCAAAGTCGGTTCCAACGGGGAACCAAAGTCGGCCTCATATAAAACCTTAAACGGTATAGGTTTTGATAAACAAAACCTAATACCTAACGCGTCGGACGGCGCGGTTGCGGAAGAGTCCGCACCGCCCTCCGCGCAAGACGACTCGAAAGTGCCGGTTTGCCCGCTCTGCTCCAAGCCCGTCCGCTTCGATGCCAAGGGCATGTCGTGGAAGTGCGAGATGTGCGGCGACGTGAAAGAGCCGAAGTTCGTTGAGCCGGGCGATGCGGCATGATCTACCGGCCAGACATCCACGACGACATCGCTGCCGTGAACATGTACGCATGCCCAAACCTCGGGGCAGAGTACACGCGCGACGACATCGCCGCGACGCATTGGACTGGAGATTACCCCGAATGCCAGGTGTGCGGGTGCACGCACGGTTTCCACGCCGTGCACCACGAGCCGCCGAGGAGCGAGGGGAGCCTGCTGCTCATGACCAAGATGGGCAGGTTCGTCGTGAAGCCTACGCTCGTGACGCTCTGCTGGGAGTGTCACGGAGACCGCCACGACAGGGGCGAGCTCAAGTTCAGGTGGGAGTGGGACTCGAAAGAGGAGGAGGACATGTTCCTGAGCGGGCTGTTCTTCTACAAGCTCGGGTTCCACGAGCACGACGAGCGGTTCTGGAGCCATGGGAGGCTGGTCGTGTCGAGTCACGGCATGGAGTGGGAGGTCCGCAGATGATGCAGGCGTTCACCATACCGGGCCGCCTGATGGGCAGGAACGAATACGACTACGCGTCGAGGAGCCACTGGAGCAAGGCGAACGACGCAAAGAAATCAGAACAGGAGAGAGTGATATGGGCGATGAAGCAGGCCGGCGTGAAGCCGGTGGAGGGCCCGGTGGAGCTGGCGTTCGACTACTACGAGAAGAGGCAGTCGAACGGGAAGCTGAGGGACCACGACAACATACACGGCGGGGCAGTGAAGGTCGTGCAGGACGCCATGAAGCAGGCGGGAATAATCCCCGACGACAACCCGAGGATAGTGAGGAACAGCTACGCGTGGTTCGCGTACAACCAGTCGAACCCGAGGGTGGAAGTGAAAATCGTCCCGTACGACCCGAACGGCAGGACGCTGTACTTCCCGCCTATCAAGGGTATCTAGATGTCTTGGATCAGCCGACGCCTTTCCAGCTCAAATGCGACCTGATGGGCATAGACGAGGACGGGTAGAGATGGAAGAGAAGAGGAAGAGGGAATACTACGACGTGGCGCGGGACCTGCTCGACTACATGGACTTCTGCGCCGAGAGGAGGTTCGTGCCGCTAAAGCACGACCTGAACGTGTTCAGATGCAGGCTCAACAGGGCCAAGTGCATAAACGAGAGGAATTTCAAATGAAGAGG
>Ga0310786_10003727_pt1 | contig 21891 bp, 17 predicted proteins | sample AusTroGonzalo_MG_FD_203881 | JGI IMG/M metagenome (GOLD analysis project Ga0310786, IMG submission 203881) | Bovine rumen microbial communities from tropical cattle in Woodstock, Queensland, Australia - Gonzalo_03 (v2) (version 2) | ecosystem: Host-associated > Mammals > Digestive system >...
TTAAAAACTGTTCGGGAATATTATGCTAAATACGCAGATTGTGTATTTCAAGGTCAAGAATTACAATGTAAAGATTATTACGTAAATAATAAATTTACAGAATTACCAGAACGATACACATTGTCTTGCAAACGCATCGCAGAAAGCAAAGCTCGACAAAGTTGGTCAGATATACAACAAGCAAATCATTTTTCGTTGGCAGAACATTTTGATGCACGTGATGCGTTTGATAAATTCTGGATACTGAATACATGTGATGATTATGGGTTATAGAATATAATTCAAAACACCGCCAATTTTGGCGGTGGTGTATTAACATTACAAGATTGTAAGGAAACACAGAAATAAAACACGGATATAAAATAAAAAATCGCCAATTGGCGATTTTTTAATTCTTTGCAGATACGGCTAAACGCTTACGACCGCATGCGCGGCGGCGATTTAAAACCTCTCGTCCGCTTTTAGTAGCCATCTTTTCACGAAAACCATGCGTTTTTACACGACGAGTTTTAGATGGTTGATAAGTTCTTTTTGTTGCCATAGTTAAATCCTTTTGCCCCTATATTTAATCATATGTTTTATAAAAACGCAACTATTTTGTTTTGCCTTTTGTTAAACCCAGTTTTTCTAATAATTCTAGCAAGATGTACCATGCAAATACTGCACCAAACATACCCCAAAATGGTAAAAATATATTTGATGTTTTCATGTTTATTCCTTTTTTGTTCTGCGGTCAAGTGTAGCACATATAATCTTTATGTCAAGTTTAATATCAAGTTGATTTTATAAAGTTTTTATTATTATTTTTTTGCTTTATTTCTTGACCAAAAGACTTATTTTTTGCTATGTTTTGATTATTGAAAAATAGGGGAAATAAGTATGTCTGAAATAAACGAAATAAATGAAATCAAAGTGCCTCAATCTCCGATTGAACATGAAATGCGAACCAGCTTTTTAGATTATGCTATGTCGGTTATTGTGGATCGTGCGTTGCCTGATGTTCGGGATGGTTGCAAGCCTGTGCATAGACGTATTTTGTATGTTATGAACGAAGTTGCACCTGCAACAAAATCAACTGTGAAATCTGCGCGTATCGTTGGTGATGTTATGGGACGATATCATCCACATGGTGATTCTTCTATATATGAAGCAATGGCACGTATGGCACAAGATTTTTCTATGGGTGAAATGTTGGTCCAAGGTCAAGGTAATTTTGGTTCTCGGGATGGTGATAAACCTGCTGCTATGCGTTATACAGAAGCACGTTTATCAAAATTGGGTGCAACGTTAATGGAAGATTTAGACAAAGATACAGTTGATTGGCAACCAAATTTTGATGGCACATTACAAGAACCGATTGTATTACCGACCAAGTTCCCAAATTTTTTGGTAAATGGGGGAAGTGGTATTGCTGTGGGTATGGCAACAAATGTTCCGACTTATAATTTAGGCGAAGTATGCAACGGTATATTGGCGATACTGGATAACAAAGATATTTCAGATGATGAATTGTTTGGTATTATACCTGGACCAGATTTTCCAACAGGTGGTATTGTTATGGGGCATGCTGGTGCTTATAAAGCACATACAACTGGTCGTGGTTCAATCATAGTCCGTTCTAAAACACATTTTGAAACTATGCATGACCATCCTGTGATAATTGTTGATGAATTACCGTACCAAGTAAATAAATCTCAACTGATTATCAAAATTGCTGAAATGGTCAAAGATAAACGTATCGAAGGAATTTCTGATATACGTGATGAATCTTCCAAAGAAGGATTGCGCGTGGTTATTGAATTAAAGCGTGATACCATGCCAGAAGTTGTATTAAATCATTTATTTCAAGATACAGAAATGCAATCTAATTTTCCTGTGAATATGATGGCGTTGAATCGTGGGCGTCCAATGTTATTTACTGTTCGTACAGTATTAGATGCGTTTATTGAATTTCGTGAAGAAGTTATTCGTCGCAGAACAATATTTGATTTAAACAAAGCCCGTAATCGTGCGCATACCTTATTAGGGTTGTCTGTGGCATGTGGTAATTTAGACGAAGTGATTAAATTGATAAAAGAATCTGCAAATCCAGATGAAGCACGTGTTGCATTGATTTCACGTGGTTGGCCTGCATCTGATATTGAATCTTATATCAGTTTGATTGATGATCCAAACACAGAATATAAAGACGGCATGTTTTATATGTCAGAAGATCAAGCAAAAGCGATTTTGGAATTGCAATTACATAGATTAACTGGTTTGGAACGTGATAAAATTCATAATGATTTGACTGAATTAGGTGCAACTATTAAAGATTTGTTGGCAATACTGGGCAGTCATGAACGCATAGTGCAAATTATTCGTGAAGAAACAGCAGCTGTGCGTGATAGCTGGTCTCAGCCGCGTCGTACAGAAATATCCGATGCAGAAATCGATATAGATATCGAAGATTTAATTGCACGTGAAGACATGGTTGTGACTGTTTCTAATACTGGTTATATTAAGCGTGTTTCTTTGGATACATACCGCGCACAAAAACGTGGTGGCAAGGGACGTAATGCTATGACAACCAAAGAAGATGATTATGTTATAAATATGTTCGTTGCAAATACACATACACCACTGTTGTTCTTCTCTTCTACTGGTTTGTGTTATAAATTAAAAACATATAAGTTGCCGGAAGCTTCCGCCGCTGGCAAAGGACGTCCATTGGTAAATTTGCTTCCTTTGACCGAAGGTGAAACAATAACAGCAATTTTACCGGTGTCTGATGAAGATGTAAAACGTGTCCAAGAATCTGGCAAAGAGCATTTCTTGATGTTTGCAACGGCGTCCGGAACAGTACGGCGTAATCGTATGTCTGATTTTGATTCAATACGTAGCAACGGTAAAATTGCTATGAAATTAGACGAAGGTGATTCTTTGATATCTGTGTTGCCATGCAATGAAGACCAAGATGTATTTTTATCAACATATCGTGGTCGTTGCATAAGATTCGCTGTTCCAGAAATTCGTATCTTTGCAGGACGTAATTCAACAGGGGTTCGTGGAATATCTTTACAGAAAGACGATTATGTAATTGGTATGGCAATGTTGAATCATGGTGAATCCGATTCTGTGGTACGTGCTGCGTATGTCAAACAAAGCAGGGCTTTGCGTCGTGCAGCAACAGGCATAGAAGAAGAAAGTGATGCCGAAGAAGAAAATACAACATTAGTATTGAACGATGAACAGATGGCAAAGATGGCATTATCAGAACAATTTATTTTGACTGTATCTGAAAATGGCTTTGGAAAACGTACATCTTCGTATGAATATCGTTTGACACATCGTGGTGGAAATGGTTTCACAAATATTAAATTGGGTGGTAAAAATACAGCTGTGGCTGGTTCATTCCCAGTGACAGATAATCAAGATATTATGATGGTGACAAATGGTGGTAAAATTATCAGGACACCTGTTGTTGATGTTCGCATAGCGGGACGTTCTACTGCTGGTGTGACATTGTTTAGAACAGCAGAAAATGAAAAAGTAGTGTCTGCAATCGCAATCGCCAAAGAAGACGAAGAAGAAATACCAATGTCTGAAAATGCTGATGCAGAATCTGTCTCTACGGCTGAAACTGCGGCTGATACAGAAATTTCTGAATAATAATGGTGTATGCAGGTATGGGAAAAAGCGGTGAATATTTTGTTCCGATAAATGAAGTCGCAGACCGATTGGGTGTGCCTGCATACACTTTGCGTTATTGGGAAAAACAATTTGCCGGTGCAATTCGTCCAACAACTGGTTCGGGGGGGCGCCGTTATTATCGTCAAGATACAATTGATAAATTGGAAACAATAAAATCTTTGTTGTATGACAAGGGAATGACAATCAGCGGTGTTAAAAAAATTCTGCATAATGGTTCTTTTGGTGAAGAAATGGCAGAAGTTAAAACAAAAATTGAACCGATGCAGACAACAACACAAATGTCTGTCCAAGACAAAGACGATTTAGAAGATGCAATAACCATGTTGCAACAAGCAAAAGCGTTGCTGGAATAATTTTTTTAATATTGTATTTCATTTAATATCAAGTAAAAATTTGGGATATTTTTAGGTGTCATACTGTTTAATAAGCTAACAGAAGCAACAGAACCAAACGGTGTATAAAAATCGTTGTCAAATTTATAATATTTACGAATACAGTCATTTATTTTATTTTCTAATTCTGTCATCGGCATATGAATCATCATGTCCCAAATTTTTTCTTGAATTTCATCGTATTTATAATCGCTAAATCTGTAATTGTCCCAAAAATAATTTAATATTTGTTCGGCTTGTTTTCTGTTCAAATTTTTTATTTTTTTTGGAAAGTTATAATGTGGATGTGCGTTTCTGTATATATCAAGTTTTTCTTGGCTTACAGCATAATGGTTTATGTGCGTATTATCCGATTTTATTTCATATTCAACAGTTCTGTTAATAAACTCTTCACTATTGTAAGCGATAGCAGAACCAGGTATTAACAAAAACAACACAAAAAACAATTTTCCCATATAGCGATTATTACAAAACAGATACTATCAAATCAATATTTTTTCGTGCGATTTGCCCATCCACGACCATATTTTTTCCAGCTGGATAGTCTTTGTAGATATTCAATTCTGCTTTCTTTTAAATTTCGCATAAAATCGTCAATTTTATTATCTGGTATATTGTTTAACGCATTTAGAGTATGTTTTCCTATTTTGCCGTCTATTTTCAAACTTTCGCCCAATAAAGTGTTCAACGTTTCTTGAACGATTTTTCCAACATTGGTAAAATCACTCATCACCCCCATGTCAAATATAGCGCTTGCAATACGGTCGTTTTTGATTTTCCCGATATAGCGTTCATCATAATAATCTTCACTGTATATTTGTTGTGCTTGTTCTCCGGTTAATTTTTTTAAATCTAAAGGAAAATTAAAACGTGGATGATCTGCAATATATTTATCCAAGGTTGCTTGAGTTATTCCGGAATTTGTTGGCTGATCTATTTTTTTTGGATTATCAGCATAGCCACCTTCATTAGCCATAGTTTTGTGAATAATTTTTATTTTTCTTTTATCAATAACTGGTTTATTATTATCGTCTAATTCCATCTCTTCTATCCAACAACGGCATCGCGGATGATGTGGAAATATTGGAATATCGTCTTCATTTTCATAAATTGTCCAAGCAAAACTCTCGCAGTTAGTACAAGTTTTGTCATCAATTTCTGCACGCCAAATCCATACTTTTCTGACGGTGATATTATGCCTCGTTGCATCTGGTTTGCTTTTTCTGTACTTATTTTCAAAATAGTTTTGAACTTGTTTGGTGACAATTGCGTGGTTTGGATTGTTAGAATTTGTGTAAGCATCATTTTTCATTAAATTTAATATTTTGTTTGGTATTGTATTCATTTAATATCTCCTTTGTCTATTAAACAAAAAATTCTGCGTAAGGGTGAAAAAAAAAGACGGCGAAAAACCGTCTCGATATGCTTTGTATTGTACCACAAAAATACACAAAAAGCAAATTAGTTTTCTGTGTTGCCGGCTTCGCCGTATGCGTTATAAACCGTCTTGTTTTGACCTTCACCAGCAATAACTCTTAATACATTACTAGATTGTGTTGTTATGTGTGTTGGGTTTTCAGAATTTATTTCTTCTGTCAGATTTATGTAATATTTATTATTACCTTGTCTAACAATCAAAGCAGGTTCTGTAGCATTTGCAACATCTGTGACTAAACACATTGGTGCATTTAAAACTGTTATTTCAACTTCACATGTGGCTGGACACATATCTAAAACAGTAATATTATTTGATGGTTGATTAAAAACTAAATCATTTCTAGTTGCGTTTTCATCGTTATAAACCAGCGTTGCAAACCAGTCTAAGGTATCTTCATCAGAAGCACCATACATTGTTGATAAAAAATTTGCTATTTGTTCTTGGCTGCATAATGGTACAGCAGCAGAGCATGTATAACTATGTGTTATCATGTTGTATTTGCAAAATGTAAAAGCTTCTATGCCAGCATTTAAATAATCGCCTTGGATCAGTGCGGATGGATTTGTGGCATAGAGTAGTGTTGCAGCACATTCGTTAGGTCTTGTTTCTATGCCATCACCGTTAAAATCAACGCCGGTTGTTGCGAGTCTCATCCAATATCCAGATAACACCATATTATTTGCATCTGGGCATGATTCTGCATTCTTTCCAAAATTCCACAAAGCGATATAATCTGTATCTGAATTTATACTGGACGGTATAACCCAACGGTAAGAAATTACGCCATTTTCTTCTGTTGCCCCTAAGGGAGAATCACAAACCCCATCAGCTGCATCTGTTGCTTCGCACCATCCAGCAAACGTAAAACCAGATCGTACAGGATTATCTAAAACGACTTCGTTACCATTGGTTTCAGTAGAATAATTTGTATCACCATTTGGTAATTGCCCCCCATTTAAATCGTATGTAATTCTATAGGCAAAAACAGGTTGTATTATCGGTAAAAAAATCACCATCAAAAAAAATGAGCATTTTTTTATAATTTTTAACATATTTTTTTATTCCTTCCCTGTTTTAATGAACCAAGCGAGATACCTGTCTCTCAGCTCTTAGGACTATGATAAAAAAAAGGGACGTTTTCGGACGAAATATAAAATGATAAAAACTAAGAAAAATAAAAAATAAATAAAAACGGTTGTATGTCAATAAATCCGTATCATACAGAATATTTTATATAAAAATTAAAAAATATAAAAATTTATAAAAAAATATGTTGATTTAAACGTCCCTTTAAATCGCAAGAGTTTACGGGTAAAAACAAAGTGTTTTCAATGGAATAATAAAATTAAATTTTTATATAAAAACCGCCTAATAAGGCGGTATTACAATTATCTTGTAAATTTTATTTTTTAGAATCTTTCTTTGTTTCAGATGATTTTTTATCATCAGATTTTTTTGTTTCTACTTTCTTGTCATCTTTCTTTGTTTCAGGTTTTGAATCCTTTTTGTTATCAGCTTTTTTATCTAATTTTTCATCTTTATTTTCAACTTTTTCTAGATTTTTTTTGCCGACCCTGGACAAAGCACGCACCATATCCAACGCACGTTGCAACTGATAATCACGCGCATCTTTTTCTTCATCTGTTAAATTTGCAAAATCTTCTTCTTCGTCATCTGCCTTATCAGATTTTTTATCGTCTTTCCGTTTCGAAACATCCTTCTTTTTTGCAGCATCATTTTTCAATGAATTGTTAAACGTGGCCTCTGTAAATAAAGATTCCTTTTTCTCTAATACTTCGACTTTACTTTGTAATACTTCCACATCTGGTGTGATACCTTCATTTTGAATAGACTTTCCACTTGGGGTATAATAACGCGCAATTGTGATATGTATTGCAGACCCATCACCAAGTGGTTTTTGTTGTTGCACACTACCTTTGCCAAAGCTTTGTGACCCCATAACTATACCACGTCCATTATCTTGCAAGGCACCAGCCACAATTTCAGACGCAGATGCAGAACCATGATTTATTAAAACTACCACAGGCTTTCCATTTACCATATCACCAGGTTTTGCAAACATCCTTTCTATATCTGCTTTTTCTTTGCCACGCGTAGAGACAATTTCACCACCATCTAAAAATGCATTAGATACATCAACTGCAGCAGTCAAATATCCACCCGGATTATTACGCAAATCTAAAACATACCCTACTACTTTTTTCTTTTCCAATTCTTTCAAAGCACTATGTAATTCTTTGGTTGTAGTTGCACCAAAATCAGAAATACGAACATAACCAATTTTTGCTAATTTATCATCATCACTTGCTGCCGTATCTGATTTTTCAGAAAACTTTACAGATTTAACTTTGATAACAGCGCGTTTCAAAGTCATTTCTTTGGGTTCTGAACCAGAATGAACTATTGTTAATTTAACTTTGCTTCCAGGTTTGCCCTTCATTTTTTTGACTGCCTGATTCAATGTCATATCAAAAACTTGTTCTCCATCAATGTGTGTAATATAATCACCCGCCTGAATTCCAGCTTTTGATGCGGGTGTATCATCAATTGGTGAAATAACACGTATAGCACCTTTGTCGCTGGTTATCTGAATACCAAGACCACCAAATTCACCATGTGATTTATCTGTGAATTCTTTAAAGTCTTCCTTTGATAAATATGAAGAATGTGGGTCAAGTGCAGCCAACATACCATTCATAGCCCCTTCTAACATTTTACGTTCATCCGCTTCTTCTACAAACTTATCACGTGCAGTTTCAAACACCAAAGCCAATTTTTTTAATTCTTCATAAATCTGAGCATCAGTTAAATGAACAATCGGTTCTTCTTTTGTTTTTTTATTTGCACCATCTGCAACAAAAGGTATGAACAGAGCTAAACATAATACCAATTTTTTCAACATAAAATATTCCTTTTTGTTATTCTCGATAACTTAGCATAATAAAAAAACATATTTTCTGCAACACGATTTTTTATCACATAAAAAAAACGTCTAATGACGTTTTTATTTGGAAAATGTTTTATCAATACATTGAAGTTTTTCAATAATACCCCTGATACATGCAACTTTGTTTGCATTGTTAATTTCTGTTTTTTCAAGTTTAGGATTTAATCGCAAATCATCACCTTGTTTAATTAAACGTTTTAATAAAATGATACTTAAACGATTTTTCACAGTTTGTTTTATATTCCCATCATTGATACCAGATAAATCATAACCACTTTTTACATAATTGTCATAAACATCATTATATATTTCCAAATCAAATGCCAAAGGTGAAATTATATCATGATCTACTGTCTGATATTTAGCATCTGCAAAATCTATAAAAGACAGTCTGCTAGACTGTGCATCATATAATACATTACCAGAAGATAAATCACTATGTGACCATACCATTGGTGAAATATATTTTACAGAATCTATATATGAATATAATTTGTCCATATAAGACAATTCTTCGTTGTTGAACCATTTTGGCATTTTGGTTGAAATAATATTCCAAAATTTTTCCATCTTTAATTCTGTTGATATCTTATAAGATACATCTGGAATAACCGGTTTTAATTCGCGCATATCCATAAGCAAAGCTGCAATAGAATTTCCAATTTCAATTTGCTGACGTTTTGACAAAGATTTGTATAAATCAACAGTCAATGGCTGACCAGGCGCTCTTTGTTCCAGTACTTGAAATTCAGTATCTTTGATATGTATCATAGACGGAATATTATATAATGGATTTTTAACACTTTCTATATCAGCAATGGTTTCTTGTACAGCATGCTGTTTGCAAATCCATTTCATCTTTTTATCCAAAGAAACCCCATCTAACGGTCGTTTTATAACAAAACCGTCTCCATAATCTACAACCAAAGTTTCGCGCCCATGCGCAATAAATGTCTCTGCCATACCACATATTATAGACGTATTTTTTTATTAGTCAAGTTTTTTTATACAAAATACATGATTTACAATTCTAGTATGTTTTGATAAAATACAACACATGAATAATAAAAGATTCTTTTTAATTGGCTTTTTATTAGGGTGTATTGCATTGCCTGCTTATTCAAATACTGAATTGGCAAAAATCCAAAATCAAATAAAACAAACCGAACAACAAAATAAAAAGTTGGAACAACAATTAAAAACATCTACCAAAGATGTAGAAAAAACGAAAAAAGATTTGGTCAAAGCAGCTGACAAGGTCAGCAATCTTGAAGAACAACGTTCTGCTTTGTCTAAACGTATAACAGAATTAGATAAACAACGTGATAAAATCAGTGCTGAATTAGCTAAAAGTTATGAAGGTATTTCTGATTCGGCATCCAGTATATTATTTATCGCATCAAACCCTAATTTTGATTCTAAAACTATGCATGATTATGTTTTAACTTCTGTGATATTGACATCAGCGGCAGATAAATTCGATAATCAAATTATGGATGCAACAAAAAAAATGCAAGAATTGGATGAAATTAGAAACAACCGTACCATTGAAAAAGAAAAGTTAGACAGAAATGCAAAAAAATATTCATCTGAAAAAGATGCTTTGGATAAGTTGTTAAAAACACGGTCTGCACAGAACGAAAAATTAAAAAATAAACAAATTGAATTACAAGATAAATTAAAAAAATTATCAATCCAAGCCAAAAATATTTCTGAATTATCTGCTGGGGTTGGCTCGTCAGAAATGTCATCAGACACACATTTTTCTAAGCGTAAATTAAATACCCCTGTGCGCGGTAAATTGGTCGTCAGATATGGTGAAAAAACAGCGCTTGGATTAAAATCTGATGGTTGGCGCATTCGCACACGTGGTGATGCTTTGGTTATGGCACCTGCTGATGGTATTGTTAAATTTGCAGACAGCTTTCGTGGTTTTGGCAAGGTTATTATTATGTCACACAAAAACGGATACAATACCGTTATGACAAATATGGGTTCTATTGATGCTTTGGTTGGTCAAGAAATCTTGGCTGGGGAACCAATTGGTCGTATGAATGAAAATCGCCCTGAGATGTATCTAGAAGTTCGCCGTGGGGATAAATCTATCGACCCCAGCCATTTATTTAATGAACCATAATAATTATGAATTAAAATTCAAATCGCAAACCAATCATAAAATTAGTGTACATCATGTCTTTGGCAGCAAACCAATCACGATGTGCAGAACCATTTACTAAATCCCAAGTAATTTTTGGTACATACATAAATCTAAAATTAAAATCTAAAAACGTGTATTCGGATATACCATAAGATGCGCCTAACGAACCAATCAAAGCAATATTAGAAGACGTTGGAGCTTCGTTATTCGTAGGGTCTGCAAATTGAATCACACCACTGGTATCATCAACTGTTCCATAATTTTGCAAATCTGAATCTTTTGATAAATCGCCATATATATCAGTCAATTTCAAAGTTGTTTTTGAACTGGCATAACCAACACCAAACCCAATATACGGGATAATCGTATCTAATTGTTTTTGATTTCCTTCGAAAAAATCATAAAACGCCATCACAGAAACAATGTCTGTCGTCACAGTACTGGTCACACCACTACTGAATATATGTGCAGAATCCCCACCAGATAAATAAATATCGCCTTCTAGAAATGGTGTTTCATTATAATCAGTTTCACTGATATGATCAAAACCTGCTTCTAAACGCCATTGTGGATGATACGGCAACGTAAAACCGATACTGCCACCAGCAGTAAAAGCCATCTTGGAAAAATCTTTTCTGACTGGCAAAGCTGCAATATCACCAACACCAGCTGGTTCGTATGGGTCAGTTTCGCCACTTGGCAAAGAATCAATTATGTTTTGATATCCCAAATCTGTTATAAAAGTGTCATTTCTTGTATCACGGTAATAAGAAGCTTCTAATGTCCCCATTTCATTTTTCATTTTTGCTTTGGCCCAAGAAATTCCACCGCGAAAACCAATAACAAAACGCGAACCATTATCAACATAATAACCGTCATTGATATAATAACCATCGTTCTGCCAACCCGCAAACGCAGTGCCACAGAACAATATTGCCAACAAAGAAAAAACAGATATATTTACTTTCATAACACGAATGATTATATCACAAAAAGGATATTAAAAAAAGAACAAAAAATGCCCAATTGGGCATTTTTTATTTTTCAACAGATGTCACATCTATTTCTGCAACTCTGCCACTTTTATCAACCGTGCCATAAACAGTCACCATATCATCAACTCTGACTGTATTCCCGTTCCAATCTGATTCATCAATTTCCAACATAATGGTACCAGAAGAATCTTCAAACAAATACATTTCATCGCCCATATTTTGTCTGATACGACCACGCATCACCACAGGACTGTTATTTGGCATTTCTACTACTTCTGTCACAGACCAGTATGTTGGTTGTTTTTGCATATTGTTATTCATATTATTTTGATTATTCATTCCAGGCCCAGCAAATGCACCACACATCGGCATCAAAGCAAGCACTGCAACAACAGATATTTTTTTCATTGTGTGTTTCTCCTTTGGTTTATTACCCATAGCTTTAGCAAAGGGTATTTGTGTTTTTACACATTTGCATTATACCAAAGTGCAAGCTAAAAATATCTAGGAACGATTACCAAAATAAAAGAAAAAACCGCCCATTTGGACGGTTTTTATTCTTACATTTGTGATTCTTCACAACGTTGATCTTCTACGTCAATTTTACATTTATTTGTTTTGCTACCACCATTACTGCCGAACGGAGAGAATGATACTTTCCAACTTTTATCGCATTCTTGTTTTGTAATAGTTGTACAAATCTTACAAGTTCTGCTTTCTCTATCAAATGTTGCTATACGTTCTGTCATAGTTCCAGAACCATTTTTCATACCACTACCTTCTGACATTTTACTTTGCGAACTCATTGTAGAAGAACCACTCATAGCCTTTAATTCCGCATCTGTGACACCTCTTCCAACTGCATAAGATATAGCATAAGGTGGGGTCAATGCCTGTGTTGGTGTCACTTTGTCAGCATTTGAAAAACCTTTACCAACATCTGCCATCTTTTGACATAAATATTGAGCAATATCAACAGATGCATTCTTGGATGCTTCTGCTATTTTTTCTTCTACTTTCTTGTTATAATTATCTTGTGCTTGACGCAAAGCAGACAAAGCTATCATTGTTCGATATTGATATAACAGATTTGGGAATCTTGCCTTAGTCATATTTTTACCCTTCTTGCCACCCTTTATCTGACTTAAATCACGACCATTGATACAATACTGTATCCTTTGGTCAGATTCTATCAAAGATATTGTACGATTGATTGTACCAGAAATATTTTTTAATTCGTGTTCAATTGTATCAATAATAGCCTTTGCATTCGGAACACCTTCGTTATTATTTTCCAATTCCTTCATATAATCTTCAATTACTATTTCGCCTGGTTTAAAGCCTCTTTTTTCATCACCAATCCCGGCTAATTTGATATTACCAAAAGAAATCATACCTGTCACACGATAAATATCACCATCTTTTTGTAATCTAACAGAACCAGCCCCAACAGATTCATCTGCTGCCAAAACATTACAATCCGTGGTTGAACCACAAATTTCCAGCATTTTCTTTTCTGCCAAATTTTCACAATCTTCCAATGTCTTGTTATCTATATTTAAAAACAGACCCATCAACATAGAATCCAAATCGGACATTTTAAAATCTGGATTTGTCTGCTTACAAACAACCAATTTATCAAGTGGGCAAATATCATGAACATAATCAAAATCCATACCTATGCAATTTGAATAATCTGCCCCACATCTATCTTCTGCAGTTATACAATCTTTAACTTCTTTGGTACAAGCATCAACACGCATAGCGGCTAATTTATCTTTAACATAAGCAAAAATTTGTGGTTCCATACGTTCGCATGGATCTATTTGAATTTTACAAAAAGAACGCGCCATATCAGGTCTTGCCAAACAAGCATCCATTGTCGCTTCACCTTTGCCAACAATATCATCTTTACATGCTTTTTGTATACAATCAGAAATATCTTTCAAACAAGATTGTCTTTTCTTTGATTCGATTTGATTTTCTGCAGTTCTGATTGTCGGTGCAATATCACGCAGGAAATCATTCCAAACATAATCACGCACAGCGACACATTTGTCCAAGACTTTTTCACAAATAAATCTTTTTGCTTCTAACCGTTCCATAGTTGATGGTGTTATATCATAAGTAATCTTGGTTTCAACCTTTGTTCTGGCAGTACTTTTTGCTTCATTATTCTGCATATTTTCTTCTGCAATAGTAAATACACATTGTTCCCAATCAGAACCACAAGCATCTTCGCTGCGCATACAATTTCTGTATTCCACCATACAAGTACCACGGTCATATTTATTAGATTCTTCCAAACTTTCTTTCAAAGCAGAACGAACATCAGCATTTGCTTTCGCCAATTGCGATTTTGCTTCCTGTTTTTTTTGTTCAATACTATTTGCCAAGCCCTTGCAATCAGATGTAATTTGTCGTGCATATATCTGGGTTAATAAATCAATATCTTTTTTACAATCAGATTCTATTTGTTGTACGCACAACTCATTAGCAGCATCATATAATTCTTCGCCACGCAATGAAGAAATATCAGTTGATTCTTCATCATCTTCTTCGCCATAGAAAGACGACCACATATTTGTTTTGGCTTCTTTTTTATCCTTGGTCGCTTTATTAGCTACAACATTACCTTTGTCATCGTATGCTCTGGTACCTTTGAAAATAATATCAGCATTTGCACCAGCTTTAACTTTCTCAACTTCTTCTAAGCTGATACGTTCTGCTTCTGCTACCATCTTCTTTATATCATCCAAAGCCTGTTCATATTTAGTAATATCATTACTGCAAGAACAAGAACCACCCAATTCATTATCGGAAATACAAAATTGATCCATACACGAATAATATTTATCATAACAATCTTGGTCATAAATACCAGACGCTTCTACTTTGGTACGAACTTTTGTTCCAAATTGCAATGCAGCTTGTTTTTTTGTACTTTTCGCTGCTGCAAAACAATCAATTGACCCCAAACAAGCAACAACCAAACATGCAAAAAAACCAAGATTAAATGATTGTTTCATTTTTTAACCCCTTACATATTTATATCTTCACAAGATTCCAATTCTTGACAATACTTTTTCTTTCCACTGGCCATAGCACCCATAATACCACCGCCAACTAAACCAACGGCACCACCAATTGCAGTTCCCCAACCAGCGTTAATTTTGGTTCCCATAGCAGCACCAGCAGCCATTCCACCTGCACCAGCTTGCAAAGCACCCGCAGCCTTAGACTGTCCGCCCTCTTCACAAACTTGTTGAACACGACAAACGTGGCAATTTCTTAAACTCGGTTCAAAAGATACACTTTTAATATAACTGTAATTACTTTTGGAATCATCCGGACTTTCTTTTTTATATGTTCTTAGACAAGTCTCTTCAGCAGTTTTAATATCTTGTTTGCGTGTTAATTCTGCAATCTTGGTATCCAATTCACGCAAATTACGATTTTCTGCGGACATTTTTGCTAACAACTTCGCTGTATTAAATACGCTATCAGCCAAAGAAGTTTTTCCTTTTACTTTTTTATTTGGTACACTTTGGCTATCCGCACACGCAGCAACCGTTTTGTCTTGTTCAAATTGTTTGAAAAATAATTCTACATCAGCATCACTACCATCAATTACTTTTTGACGTAAATCAGCCAACCCATTTTCAGAAGATGGCAACTTTTTCAATGATTCAACAGTTTTATTCAACGGTAAACATTTCATATCTGTACCACATACAGCAGATAGTTGTTCGCTAAAATAATTTATACACCCCTGCAACAATTGATAATCCATCTGCAACATTGCAGATTGAACAATTATATCAAACTGTGCCGCATTTTTACATGCAGGAAACATGCTTTGCGGACAAAGTTCTGCAATTTCATAAGGTTTTTTACCAACACATTCTGGTTTTGTAAAATCTACACCACATTTATCTTGCAAACACTTATCAATATCATTTTCACAGAATTTTGTTTGCAAGAAACCTAACTTGTCATTTACAACGCCTTGGAATCCAGGTATCTTTTCATCACACTCTGTAATCACAGGACATATACCCGCAGCAACATTTACATTAGTCAAACATTCTGCATTTGTAGATGTCGAACAACTATCTTCCAAACACAATTGAACACGTGCCAAGCAAGTAGCCCTTTCATTTTTATCTGCATATTTAGCCGCTTCTGCTAAAACACTTTTAGATTCTTCTTCCCAATCTTGTTTTACATAATCGCGCACAGCCATACATTGATCCAAAATATTATCACACGCATTTGAACGGCGGGCTAATAATTTTGCATCTAAACAGTTTTCAAAATTGGAACCACAACCACCTTTATCTGCTATACAAGAACGATAAGCCAATAAACATTCACCACGATTATATTTGTTCGTTGTATCTAACATTTCAAGACGCGCTTTACGTACGGCAGATTCAGCAATTCTTTTATTAGATTCAGCATTTGCCTTTTGTTCTTTTAAATACGCATCATAATTTTTACAATCTTGGGCAATGACACGCGTGTAAAGCATTTCTTCCATTTCACCTTTTGAGCCACAAGACTTTAATTCGCTTTCACAATAATGTGCAGCCATACTGTACAAATCATCACCAATTTCTGTATCTTCACCAACTTCACCATCTTCGTCAGAACCATTTAACCAAGCCATAAAAGTTTTACCAGATACTTTTGCATTACCTGCCGTTGATTCAGTGAAAACTAATCTAGCCTTAGCCCCTAATTGTTCGCGTTCGACACCTTCTGTAAATAATTTATCAGCTTCTGCTTGAATATCCAAAACTTCTTTCAATTTACTTTTTGCACGATTTATGTTATTAGAACAAGCACATCTTTCGCCTTGATTTTCGTCTAACAAACAAAAATTATCCATACATTCACGATACGCATCACGACAATCCCCAGCAGGTTCAGAACTTTCTTCTTTAACCTGTGTTTTTGTAGTAGCAGTCTTTGTCTCAGTCACTGTGGCAACTTCTTCAACCGAATCGTCTTCTTCTGAAACATCATCTGTTGCAGTAGTTTCTTTTGTCTCTGCAATCTTAGCAGAAGGCGCAGCAGAAACCATTCGTGCCCCAGATTGTGACACACGATTCATCCCTACCCGCGCAGTACCATCACCACGACTAGCCCCAAATACAACCGTTGGGAAAGCCAGCATTATTAGCAAAAAACTGTTTATTTTCATATAAAATACCCCTACACTTTGTCCTTATTTTATCAAAAAATACTCATACTTGCAAGCATATAAAAATAAAAAAAGCTTGCAAAAAAACACTAAATATTTAAAATACATCGTACATACAAAAATATAAAGGTGATATTTATGGCAAAAGATGACGTTATTGTTTTTTCTGGCACAGTTGAAGAAAGATTACCGAACACAATGTTTCGTGTGCGATTGGAAAACGGTCATGTAATTTTAGCAACAGTTTGTGGTAAAATGCGTAAAGCACGTATCTGGGTAAATGTGGGCGAAAAAGTGCATGTTGAAATGACACCTTATGATTTAGACAAAGGTCGCATAACTTTTGTTGAACGCACACATGCTTCTGGCGAAGGGACACCAAATCACTAATGATAAAAAATTCCACAAGATGTGGAATTTTTATTTATAATTTTTCATATAAAAATCCTTGCTTAAAACATCTTATTTTTGATATCATCTATTAAGAAGTAAGGGATGAAAAAGATTTGTCTTGTTTTTGTTGGGTTATTTTTATGTGCCAATGCATTTGGTGCAAATTTTCGTTCGTCTAATACACCCGTACGTCAGAACACATCAAATAATACAGCAAGTCGTCAAATAACTAATCGTACAAAAACAACAACCGCAAATCGTTCTGCTACAACCAGAACCCCTATCAGCAAAAAAAACATAACTGCCCGCACTGCTGTTAAAAAAATATCTGCACGTGGCACAAATGTAAAAAGTGTATCCGCACGCACAGCATTAACAACCACAGCTAACCGTAATTCCAGAGCTGCTTCTACATACCAGGTATCCACCAGAACTTTCAGTAATAATTACACGACATGCCGTGATGCATATTTTACCTGTATGGATCAATTTTGTGCAACCCAAGATGATACCTATCGCAGATGTGTATGTTCTTCTAGATTACAAAAAATTCAAGAACAAGAAGGATTATTATCTCAAACAGCCGTCAGTTTGCAAGATTTTCATAATTACAACATAGATGCTATACCAAAAACAGCAGCAGAAGTCACAGCTATGCAAAATGCGACTGTCGGTGAAAAAAGCATCAAAGAAGACAAATCAATCAGTGCAACGACATTAAAAAATATTCAAGATGTTTTGAAAACAACAAAACAAAAAACAATTGATTCACAAAACACATTTGACATCACTGATGACATTCAATCGGTCTGGCAAACAACAGATTTAATTCGTGGGTCTGATATTGCAAATCTTTCTGGCGAAGCATTATACAACGCAGTCAATGCACAATGTTATGAAATGGTCGCAAGTCAATGTGCATCATCTGATTTAAAAATGGTTGCATCTGCATACGGTATGTATATTGAAAATGATTGCGAATTATTAGCAACCAGTATCAGCAATAAAACACTAAACGCAAATGCATCGATTCGTACGACCAGACATGAAATGCAAGATGCACGTCTAGAAAATTACAATGCACATAATTCTTTATCTTTTAATGATTGTGTTGCAAAGGTCAGGGAAAATATTATAGCAAATACTGCATGTGGTGAAAATTATATTCATTGTTTGGACGTCACCGGCAAATATTTAAATATTGATACAGGCGAACCAATATATTCACCAGACTTTTATCAATTTTCAAATCAAATATCATTATCTGGTGATGTATTACAGAATGCAAAAAACAAAGCTTATATAAATTTATTAAACCAAAAACAAAAATTCGCACAGCAAACCTTGGATTATTGTCGTGATGTCGCAGATAATGTATGGGATGAATTTTTACGTCAGGCAATCGTTGAAATATCCCAAGCTCAAGAACAAAGAATACAAACTGTAAAACATGATTGCTTAGAAGTAGTAAATAGATGTTATATTGACAAGTCTAATACATTGAAAGATTATGCATACGATGCCACAACTGTCGCGACCAGTAAAACTGTAGAGTTATCAGAATCATTATGTGCTGAAAAATTAAATACTTGCAGTAATTTATATGGCGGTGGTCCAGAAGGTCTTGCAATATTGATATCAACCATGAAGCAGATTACAGATACTTCATTGGCCCAAGAATGTCCAGACCTATTACAAACATATGCTGAAAAAATGTGTTCCGTTCCACCGATGGATGCAGAACACAAATATCCATGGGGCTGTCGTGCTTATAGTCCTGGCGAAGCGCACTATGCACGCAATCCCCAATGCAATAAAGAAACTGACAATCCTTTTGACAGTGAGTTGTTTGTCACAACGCCTGCAAAAAAAACAAATATTTACGGTAATTGCCCAACCAGCAATAAAAGATATACAAAATGCAAATATGGTTATTTCTTATCAAATGCTAGTTGTGATGACTCAAATTTAGTTGCCTGTTATAACAAAAACAGCGCAACCTTATGCAGAAAATGTACATCCACTTATTTATGTACAGGCGGAACGGCAAAACCACAAAACAGAAATGAATATGAACAATGCGGGCTTAGTTATATTGGCAGTTTGTATCACAAAATGGTAAGGTATGCCTTGCAAAATTGTACAAGAACAACAGAAGAAGAAGAATCTAATTATGATAAAGAGCCACCTGAATCTATATTGATGGCTGTTAATGAAGTGATGACTGATATACGTATAGCTTTGGTCAAAGAATTATCCGAAGATTGTACAGATATGGATGGCATTTGGGTAAATATGGTATGGACAGATGATGATATAGATGGTCATCATGATGTGACAAATGATACTTTGTTGCAGAAATTTTATACCACAACATCAGCTAGTCCATTATGGGGATATTGTAAAAATCCATAATAATAAAACCCAACAAATTGGGTTTTATCATTTATATCAGCTGACGATAAATCTAGGCGACTTTCTTTGTCTCGGCATATATTTCCACAGGTGTTTTTTTACCATTGACCACATCTGCATCGATAACAATTTCTTGTAAATCTTTTTTATCAGGTGCATCAAACATAGGTTGCAATAATATTTTTTCTAAAATAGAACGCAAACCACGCGCACCAGTTTTACGTTCAACAGCCATTTTTGCAATCGCGTTTAACCCATCTTTGGTGACGTTCAATTTTATGCCATCCATTTCCAACATAGCAGCATACTGTTTAACAATCGCATTTTTTGGTTCAGTCAAAATTTTAACCAAAGCATCTTCATCTAATTCAGACAAAGTCGTCACAATCGGCAAACGACCAATCAATTCTGGAATAATCCCAAATTTGACTAAATCAGACGATTGAACTTCAGCTAATCTATTTTTTTCTTCGCGTTCTTTCTTATCAGAAACAGTTGCACCAAAACCGATACCAGCACGCGCCGATGTCCGATTTGCAATAATCTTGTTCAATCCATCAAAAGCACCACCACATATAAACAAAATTTTACTGGTATCTAATTGAACAGTTGTTTCCCCAGGATGTTTTCGGCCACCGCCCCCCGCAGGAACATTAGCGATTGTGCCTTCTATCAATTTTAACAATGCCTGTTGCACGCCTTCGCCAGACACATCTCGCGTTAAAGAAGGATTTTCAGATTTTCTTGAAATTTTGTCGATTTCATCAATATAAATTATTCCACGTTGAGCGCGTTCCACATCAAAATTTGCATTTTGCAACAAACGTGTCAGCACAGATTCAACATCATCACCAACATAACCAGCTTCTGTCAAAGTGGTCGCATCAGCAATAGCAAAAGGTACATCTAATACACGCGCCAAAGTTTGTGCAAACAAAGTCTTACCTGTACCAGTAGAACCAATCATCAAAATATTTGATTTTTGAATCTCTACATTCGAAGCAACTGACGCACTATTTCTTTTATAATGATTATACACAGCCACAGACAAAGTGCGTTTTGCATCATCCTGACCAATTACATAATCGTTAAGATACTTATAAATTTGTGACGGTGTAGGTAAAGCAGACGCTTCGTGATTTATAGTATTTTTTTTATCATCAGCCATAATATCATTACATAAATTGATACATTCATCACAAATACAAACATTGCGACCACTGACTAATTTTTTTACTTCATAAACAGATTTGCCACAAAAACTGCAAAATTGTTGTGCATTTTCTGGTGTTTTCTGATTCTTTTCGTCACTCATTTTATAAACCCTGTCATTATAAAATTATTTTTTATTTAAAATTCCATCAATTAAACCGAATTTCTTAGCAGCTTCTGCATCCATCCAATTATCACGTTCCATAGCTTCAAAAACTTCTTTATCCTTACGACCAGTAAATTCAGCCATTTTTGTAATCAAAAGTTTTTTCACACGTTGAGTTTCACGCAAAGAAATTTCCATATCCGTGACCATACCATGTGTTCCGGCAGATGGCTGATGTATCATTACGGCAGTATCTGGTAAAACAAACCTTTTACCCTTTTCACCAGCAGCTAATAAAACGGACCCCATAGATGCAACTAATCCCATACCAATTGTTGAAACATTTGGTTTGATATATTGCATAGTATTCATAATTGCTAAGCCAGCATACACTTCCCCACCAGGACTGTTGATATATACCGATATATCTGCATTTGGGTTTTCAGATTCCAAAAACAACAATTGTGCAATAACAGTATTCGCCATAGCCGATTCAATTGGTCCTGAAATCATAACAATTCTGTCACGCAACAAACGAGAATAAATATCAAAAGAGCGTTCGCCACGTGGTGATTCTTCTATAACAATAGGTACTAATGACATAATAAAAACCTCTTTTTTACACGGAATTATACCATAAAATAATCCGATTCGCCAATTTTATAGTATATAAATAGGAATTTTTCACAATTTTACAAGTCAAAACAACATAAACTTAGATAGACCAAGGAAACCAAGCTCACTTTGCGCAATAGACCACACGTATTACCCCATATCATTCCAGCACAGAAGTATCATGTGCATTGTATGTCGTATTGCCAACTTTGATTCTTAATACATTGTTTGATTCACTTGTTATAGTTTTTGGATTTAACGCATCGTTTTCAACTGATAAATTTATATAGTATTTAT
>Ga0310786_10003728_pt1 | contig 21891 bp, 20 predicted proteins | sample AusTroGonzalo_MG_FD_203881 | JGI IMG/M metagenome (GOLD analysis project Ga0310786, IMG submission 203881) | Bovine rumen microbial communities from tropical cattle in Woodstock, Queensland, Australia - Gonzalo_03 (v2) (version 2) | ecosystem: Host-associated > Mammals > Digestive system >...
TAATAAGAGTATTACAGCTAGTCTTGGCCCTCTCGTTATTGGTATTTCTCCACGAAGGTGGTCACTTCTTCTTTGCCAAACTCTTCGGAGTTAGGGTCGAAAAGTTTTATATTTTCTTTGACTGGAAATTCAGTCTATTAAAGTTCAAACCCAAGAAAAGCGATACAGAATACGGTATCGGCTGGATTCCCCTAGGCGGCTACTGCAAGATAGCCGGCATGATTGACGAAAGTTTTGATACGGATCAGATGAAACAACCCGAACAACCTTGGGAGTTCCGTACAAAACCAGCATGGCAACGTCTGCTGATTATGATTGGCGGTGTGCTTGTGAATTTCATACTGGCCCTCTTCATCTATTCTCAGATTCTCTTCTGGTGGGGCGACAGCTATATCCCCGTGAAGGACATGACCTTAGGTATGAAGTTCAACCAAGAGGCAAAAGCCTACGGTTTCAAGGACGGCGATATTCTTGTTGGAACAGAGAAAGGGGATTTCAAGGAATTCGGTGCCAACCTTTATCGCGACATCTCTGAGGCCCATCGTGTCGACATCATCCGTGAAGGGAAACCCATGAGTATCAGTTTGCCTGGTGAGATCAACATGCTGAACATGATTAAAGCCGACCCCGCCTTTGTTCGTCCTTTGATGCCTGCCTTGGTGGATAGCGTGCTGCCAAACACACCCGCTGCAAAAATCGGCTTGAAGAAGGGAGACAAGATTCTTGCAGTCAATGGCTCCCCAATAGATTCATACAACGAGTTCACAAATCAGTTGGGCCGTAGACAAGACATGCTGCTCACCTCTAAGACTTCTGCCGATAGTCTGAAGGCTCGCACAGTTGTCATTGTTTTTGGTACAGACACTCGAATCGACACGACAACAGTTGTCCTCACTCCTGAACTAAAGCTAGGTTTCGTCGTCAAGGGTCTGGCCGATCTCTATCAGCCAAAGACTATAGAGTATAGTTTCTTGGAGAGTATTCCTGCTGGCATCAAGTACGGCTGGAACGTTCTGACATCATACATTGACGACATGAAATATGTCTTCACAGCCGAAGGTGCAAAGTCTTTAGGTGGTTTCGGAGCTATCGGCAGCCTATTTCCACCCATGTGGGACTGGTATATGTTCTGGAAGATGACCGCCTTCCTCAGCATCATTCTTGCCTTCATGAACATTCTGCCCATCCCAGCCCTCGATGGTGGCCATGTGCTGTTCCTGCTCTACGAGATGATTACCCGTCGCAAACCGTCTGAGGAGTTCATGATCCGTGCAGAATATGTTGGTTTCGGATTACTCATACTATTGATGGTTGCTGCTAATTTGAACGATATTCTACGCTGGTTAGGATATATGTAAAAAAAAGTATTATTGAGGTATCAGTAATTCAAAGAATTAGGAGTTTCCTGAGATAATCTAAGAATTTTGTAAAAATTCTATGCAAAAGCTTGGTAGTTTAAAACTTTATTCGTATCTTTGCGGACGAATGAAGTTCAGACTACTAAGCCTTTGCCTACTACTAAGCCTGACTACCCTCGCACGAGCAGAACGCTTAGGCTACACCAAGTTCGAACCACTTAAAATAGGTCTGGATTTGGACTATGCTCCTTTGGAATATGTCGATGAAGGCGGACTGCCCCAAGGATTAGACGTAGAACTTACTCAAGCGTTGATGAAGCGCCTGAATATCCCATATACCTATTGTCCAAATTCATGGGCTAACCTCTCTGGTGATGTCATCCACGGACGAGTAGACTTAGGTATGATGGTCTATTCGCCATATCGTAAAGATGTTGTCAACTACTCACGCGCCGTATTCCGTCTGTATTACCAAGTGGTATATCGCGAAAACGAGACTGGACAGTTTGACATGCGCCACTTAGAGGGTAAAGATATCGCCTATATGTCCAGTCGTCCTGTCACTGACACGCTCACCAAGGCAGGTGCTAAACTCCACGTGGTACGCGATCTGCCTAAGGCACTGAAAGATTTAAGTGGTGGACGTTACGATGCTGTCATCTGTTTCCGATATCAAGCCAAATACCATATTCATGATCTGGACCTGAACAACCTTATAGCAGAGGACCTAACATTGACGCCACGAGAATACTGCTACGTCAGTGTTAATCACGACTTGATTCAAGCCATCGATCATGAATTAATAATGATGGAAAAAGAAGGTGTCATCGATGATATTTATGGTGACTACATCTCAAAGTTAGGCAGCTTTAAGATACCTCAGTGGGTTTGGTGGACATTGGTAACGGCAGTTCTACTGATCTTCCTGATTATATTCATCCAACAACATATCCATTCAAGGCGCCTGCATCGTGAAATGCGACGTGCCCAAAAGTCCGAGCAACTCAAAATAATATTTTTGGCTAATGTAAGTCATGCGTTACGCACACCTCTTAACGCAATTATTGGTTTTAGCGACATGATGTGTTCTATGCCAGAAGGCGCTTTATCGTTTGCAGATCAGCAAGAAATGTTGAACCAAATTCATAGCAATGGCCAGCAGCTTCTCTACTTCATCAATGAACTGATACAGCTATCAAATATTGAGAGCGATGGCATCGATTTCCAAAAAGTAGAATGTGATCTCTATCAGGCAATGGATGAATATGCGAACTTCATCAAGCCTGATTTGAAAGAGGGTGTAACTCTACAAATAGATGCACCCAAAAAGAATTTGACAGCCATTATCGATCCTAACCATCTGCGTCTCGTCACAATGCATCTTCTGAGCAATGCCGTCAAGCATACTAGTCAGGGCAGCATCACCATTAGCTATAAGATGCAAAGAAACGGCCTCTATGTTGAGGTCAAGGATACTGGCGATGGTCTTCCTAAAGATTTAAAAGATAATATCTTTATGTTGTTGAGCGATAAGCACACATTCGTACAGGAACAAAATCCTGGTTTAGGATTATCCATCTGCAAGGCCATTATTGATATTGTCCATGGGAACATAGGCGTTAAAAGCACAGAAGGCCAAGGAGCAACATTCTGGTTTTGGGTTCCCTGCCAATTTAAAGGTTAGAGTTTTTCAACCAATATAATCTGCTATCATTTTCAAGCACTTCTCTGCACTAACAGGTTTTGACATAAAATTATCACAGCCCGCATCGAATGCAGACTGGCGATCGCTGTCGAAAGCATTCGCAGTAAGGGCAATAATGGGTAGATTTGGCATTACAGCCTTAATCTGTCGAGTAGCCTCCAAGCCATCTAACACTGGCATTTTCAAATCCATTACAACCAAAGCGTAGTCGCCCGTCAATGCCATATCCACCGCTTCCTTACCATTACATGCTCGTACTGGTTCGTAATCTTTCTTTAACACATAGGTCATCAGCATCCAATTGCTGTCATTGTCCTCTGCTACTAAAACTCTTTTCATAGCCTTTTCTTTTTTAGGTATTACTTAACTTACAATGACAAAAGTAATACTTTTTTTTTAATTACATCGAATAATTGCCTCTTTTTAACTATTTTTTTCGGAACAAAGCATTTTTATCCCTATCCTTTCGAGGTTACCACTTTTTTTTTGTAACTTTGCAAACGTATTGTGCACATACGCGAAGAATGTTTGAACAGGTAATAGGACAATGTGAGGTGCAGGAGCGCTTAATGCAGATGGTCAACGAAGATCGTCTGCCACATGCCATTATGCTATGCGGACCTCAGGGCTCAGGGAAAATGGCATTAGCAGTTGGCTTTGCAAAGGTACTATTGTCACAGAGTAACGAAACTTCAATATTCGGAAATTCCACAGTGAGCCCTATGCTGGCCAAATTAGAGCACCCCGACTTGCATTTTACCTACCCGACAATCAAATTGCCATCGATGGGGGCTGATCACAAACCCATATCGGACGACTTTGCACGCGAATGGCATGAACTCATCATGGCCAGCCCTTACTTCACAATGAATGAATGGCTAGAACAGATGGGAGGCGAGAATCAACAAGCCATTATCACTGCAGGTGAGAGCGATGAATTGGTTAGAAAACTGTCACTAAAGTCGAGTCAAGGAGGGTATAAGGTTAGCCTCATCTGGTTGCCCGAGCGCATGAACATTGAGTGTGCAAACAAAATACTGAAACTGTTGGAAGAACCTCCCTCACAAACAGTTTTCATTATGGTATGCCAAGAGCCCGACAAATTGCTAGAAACCATCCGCAGTCGTGTACAACGTATCGATGTCAAAAAGATAGCCGACGAGGATTTGAAGAAGGCACTCATTGAGAAACGCGGATTGGCTGAAGATATGGCACAGCGCATATGTCGTATGGCTAACGGCAATTGGATGAAAGCTCTTGAAATGCTTAGCGCAGACTCGGAGAACGAGTTGTTCTTGGATATGTTTCAGACGCTGATGCGACTAGCCTATATGCGTAAGGTCAAAGAACTGAAGGCATGGTCGGAACAAATGGGTTCAATGGGCCGTGAGAAACAGAAACGGTTCTTGGAATACTTCTTAAGACTGGTACGTGAGAACTTCATGTACAACTTTCAGAATGAGGACCTTTGTTATATGACTCAACGCGAAGAAGAGTTTGCGCAAAATTTTGCGCGCTTCATCAACGAGGCTAATATTCTTGACATCAGCAGTTTGGCAAACCTTGCCATACGTGATATCGGCCAAAATGCCAATGCAAAGATTGTATTCTTCGATATGGCACTTAAAATGATTGTTTTGTTAATACAGAAATAATAGATATGGAAAAAGACATTGAGATAAAGACTGGCTGTGACCGTGGACTCTGTAAAGAGGCTGTTGGACGACAGGACAGACAACTGAATACCTACGACTGGTTGGCTGATGTGCCTGGCAACGTGGATGATACAGACTTGGTGGAGGTGCAATTTAAGCATACTCGCAAGGGATACTACCATAACGTGAACAAGCTGGACTTGAAGAAAGGCGACATTGTGGCAGTAGAATCAAATCCTGGTCATGACATTGGTGTGGTGACGCTGACTGGACGGTTGGTAAAACTACAGATAAGGAAAGCTAACCTAAAGAGTGCTGACGATATAAAGCGTGTGTATCGTATTGCCCGACCTGTGGATATGGAAAAATACCACGAAGCCAAGAGTCGCGAACATGCGACGATGATTGAGAGCCGCCAAATTGCAAAAGGTCTGGGTCTGCAGATGAAGATAGGTGATGTAGAATATCAAGGTGATGGCAATAAGGCAATCTTCTATTATATTGCTGACGAGCGTGTGGACTTCCGCCAGCTGATTAAAGACTTGGCAGCCACCTTCCATGTGCGTATCGAGATGAAGCAGATTGGTGCCCGTCAGGAGGCTGGACGCATTGGCGGAACAGGTCCTTGTGGACGCGAGCTGTGTTGTGCCACGTGGATGAAGAATTTTGTCAGTGTGGGTACATCGTCAGCACGTTTTCAGGACATCTCGCTCAATCCGCAGAAGTTGGCTGGTATGTGTGCCAAGCTGAAGTGTTGTCTGAACTATGAGGTCGATGATTATGTAGAGGCAAGTCGAAAACTGCCTTCTAAGGATATACAGTTACAGACTCAGGATTCTGACTACTATTACTTCAAAGCAGATATTTTGGCAGGACTTATCACCTACTCTACTGATAAGAATATTGCTGCCAACTTAGAAACCATTACCGCCCAGCGCGCTAAGGAGATAATCGAAATGAACCGTAAGGGGGAGAAACCTGTATCACTACTGGCTAATGGCAAAGCTAAGGAGCCAAAAGGTCCCATTGACTTGGCTACGCAAGAAAATATTACACGCTTTGACCGTGCCAAGAAAAAGAAAAAGAAAAAAAAGTCTGCAAATGGTAAAGGGCCAAGACCTTCAGGTAATAGTCAACAGCCAAAATGAATAGGCGAATTATATTATACATGATAATTGGTTTTGGCATGATGTTTTCATCGTGCCAAAACCATATGGTGTATAGTCACTATGAATCGACACCCGTCAGAGGTTGGGAGCGTAACGACACACTATCGTTCGATGTCCCCCCCATGCAAGAAACAGCCTATTATAAGGAGGTTGTAGGACTGCGCATCAATGGGGATTATCCCTTTATGGGGCTAGACCTCGTAGTGAAACAAATGGTATTACCCTCCCAAGAGATTTATATAGACACCTTGGTATGCAACCTAGTGGACGAGACTGGTCGCACCATGGGCAAAGGTATAAACCACTACCAATATGAGATTCCACTCACCAAGCTCAAGATGAACAAGGGAGATTCGCTACACATAACCATCCATCACTGCATGAAACGAGAGATACTGCCAGGCATATCGGATGTTGGAATAGAACTAACGCGACAAGTTTCGACTAGCGTCCAGACGAAGAAAGATGAATAGTAGGAATGTGAAGCCCCACAACGAAGAGCCACCATAGCTGAAGAACGGCAACGGAATACCTATGACTGGCGTCAGGCCTAATACCATACCCACATTGATGAATACATGGAAAAGGAAGATACTGAGTACACAATAGCCATAGATCCGTGAGAAATGGTATTGTTGTCGCTCAGACAAATAGATAAGTCTTAATATTAAGGCAAGGAACAATAGCAACACACCTGCCGAACCCACAAAACCCTCTTCCTCACCAACTGTACAGAATATAAAATCAGTATCCTGCTCAGGCACAAACTTCAGTTTGGTCTGCGTACCATTCAGGAAACCCTTACCCTGTAGTCCACCCGATCCTATGGCAATCTCACTTTGGTGTACATTATAACCTGCACCACGAAGATCCTCATCAAGACCTAACAAAACATTGATACGAGAACGTTGGTGGGGTTCCATTACATTCTGCATAATAAAATCAGCACCATAGAAGAAACCTACAGATCCCAAGGCAAAGAGAGCAATAAATAAATAAGATCGCGCGCGTGAACTCAGCCACATCCACAAAAGATAGCCTATCAATACGGCTGCAAGTACCATCTGTACATAGACAATATTGATTGGTATAAACAACAAGAACAGCGACAAGAGCGTTATTAGCACACAATAGAACAATAACTGCAACGCCTTACGCCTATTGCAATAAACCCAAACCATTGAGATTGAGAACAACTGTACCAACAGCAATACAGCAAATTCTCCTACCGAAGTTGGCGTATCGCCCATATTCACCTCGGCAAAACGGATGCCCACAACAAAGTACACTACCATAGCCACCCCCGTAAACAGGATACTTCCAGGCATTCCTTCACGATAAAACATTAGAAAGAATGACAAATAGACCAATGCCGAACCCGTCTCACGCTGTAGTACGATAAATAACATTGGCAATAGTATGATGGCCAAAGTGACAATAAAGTTCTTCCACTGATTAATATTATAACCATAGGTTGACATAAGTTTAGACAACGCCAAAGCTGTCGCAAACTTCGCAAATTCAGCGGGTTGTATTCGTAATGGCCCCAATACCAGCCACGATCGCGAACCCTTAATGGAATGCGGATTGAAGATTGTGGCAAAGAGCAATAGCAGCAGTAAACCGTATATAATGAAGGCAAAGGTGTCATAAAAACGGTCATCAAGCATCACAAGGACGAAACCCAACATGATACTGGTAGCAATCCAAATAATCTGCATACCCGAACGTGTGTCGAGACTGAAGATATCTGTTTCACCATACGAATAGCTGGCTCCGCAGACACTAATCCAACCAAACGAGAGGAGAGCGATATAAATAAGAATCGTCCACCAGTCAATGTTCCGCAACACGCTTCCTTGTCTTCTATCTGCTGGTTGTACCATATGCTATATGTCTACTTTGAAGTTCGGCTGCCTGATGTTTTGAGGCTTCCGAGAGTTTTCCATGAAGATACTGTTCCATTATCAAACCGCCGATGGGTACTCCGTAAGTAGCACCCCAACCACCATTCTCCACATACACAGCAACGGCTATTTTGGGTTTATCCATAGGTGCAAAGCCCATAAACACCGAGTGATCGTGACCACGGTTCTGAGCTGTACCTGTCTTACCACATGCCTGAAAATCATATTTTGCCAACGCATGGCACGTACCACCCGTAGCCGAGGCGCGCATACCCTGTACCACATAGTCGTAGGACTCACGCGAAGCCATTGTACGGCGTTTCTTGGTATACAGTGTGTCGAGTTCTTCACCCTGCACCTTCTTAACTACATGAGGTGTAATAAACCAACCACGATTAGCAATCGTTGCGCCCAAGTTAGCAATCTGTAAAGGCGTTGCATTAACTTCACCCTGTCCGATAGCAATAGAGATGACCGTCAGACCATTCCACGATCCCTTATAGGCTTTATCGTAGAAAGCAGCATTAGGTATCAGGCCACGCTTCTCACCAGGCAAGTCGACACCCAAACGATAGCCAAAGCCCATCGATACCATATAGTCGCGCCATTTATTCATGGCATTCTGCACAGAACCGTACTTTGAAATGTTGGTATTAATCATGTGATAGAGTCCCCAACAAAAGTAACCATTACACGACGTAGACAAGGCTGGTACCAAAGGTAGAGGCGATGCATGTCCGTGACAGCCCACGTGTAAACCTTTAAAATTAAAGCCGTGACCACAAGGATAGGCGGTATGTGTTGGATGCAAGATGCCCTCCGTCATAAAGGTAAGACCCTGCGTCGTCTTAAAGGTCGAACCAGGCGGATACTGTCCCATGATACTACGGTTCAGTAGGGGTTTCCACACATTCTGACTCAGCATATGATGGTTCTTTGAACGCTGACGGCCCACCATCATACGAGGGTCATAGCTGGGCGAACTGACCATACAGAGGATTTCACCTGTCGAGGGCTCGATAGCCACAATACTGCCAATCTTACCCTCCATCAGGCGCTCGCCCAACGTCTGCAACTCAGCATCTAAAGCCAAAGTCAAGTTCTTTCCAGCCACAGGACGCTTGTCGAACTTACCGTTCTGATAACGGCCCTGTACACGTCCATGGGCATCACGTAAAAGAATCTGCATACCTTTTTCTCCGCGCAATTGCTTTTCGTAGCTACGTTCCACACCCAACTTGCCGATATAGTCACCAGGCTGATAATAGTCGTCCTCCTCAATGTCAGCAGGTGACACCTCAGCCACATCACCCAACACATGTGCAGCAAAAGGGAATTCATACTGACGTATTGAGCGACGCTGAATATAGAAGCCCGGAAATCTAAACATCTTTTCCTGAAACACAGAGAAGTCCTTGTCGCTGAGCTGGCTCATAAACACCTGCTGTGTAAAACGAGAATAGCCTGGATTTTTGTTGCGGTCTTTAATGGTGGCCATTCTGCGGTCAAACTCCTGCCGTGTAATATTCATCACATTGCAGAAATCTGCAGTATCAAGACGATCCTTTGCTTCGTTCATTACCACCATGATGTCATAGGCTGGCTGATTATATACTAACAACTTGCCATTACGGTCGTAGATACCCCCACGTGCGGGATATTCTATCTTTTTCAAGAAAGCGTTTGAGTCAGCACTCTTCTTATAGTCGTCACTCGTAATCTGTAACTGGAACAAACGAAGTATATATATGACTACAATCAATGTAGCCACACCACCAATCACATAGCTTCGTTTGCTCAGACTATAGTCTATCATGCCTTGCTCTTAGCAATCTCAAATGTATAAATAAGTGCCAACGTTATGAGAATACTGCCTACCACACACATCAGCCACTCCATCATATTGTTGAAATTGAACATTTCGAGCGTGTAGAACAACAGACAGTACATTGTCACCAAGGATACAATATAATAGCTGTACTTAGTCGGACCAAGATTGACGAGTGAGGGTTCCAGTGTCTCAGCTGAGTCACGTGGCACAAAAAGTTCGCTGAAGTAAGGCTGTATGGCAGCTATTGCTGTCAAAGATGCAGCCGCCAGTCCTGGTGTGTTCGAGAAGATATCGACAGTCAGTCCCATAACGAATGCCCACGTCAGGACACCCCACTTGGGATAGTTGCGTGGGAACATCGTCACGAAGTATACATACAGCAATGGTGTGGCGCAATGGAACAGATGAATACGTCCCAAGACTAACGCCTGTGCCAAAACAAAGACGACAAAAAGCAAAGCCCGTTTTAGAAATTCTATCGACATCCTTATCTTAAGTCTTATCTCATTCGTGAACGTTCAACTTCAGCGAATCCTTGGCAGCCTGCATAAGTCGCATGCGTTCGGCTATCGACTTGTCACTGATAACCACTACATCACGCAGTATGCCGAAGTCAGTAGAAAGGCGTACCTTCAATTTGTACGACAGACCGTCTCGCGAGTTATACACCTCTGTAATCTGTCCCACCAATACACCTGCGGGGAAGATGCTACTGTAGCCATTGGTCTCCACCCATTCACCACGTTTGAAGCGGGCATGACGTGGTATATCCTCAACATAAGCATAGCCTGCCTCCTCGCCATACCAGCGCAGCACACCAAAGTAGCCGCGATTACGAATAGTACAACTGATACGAGATGATGTGCTGTTAAGTACAGGAATCACCACCGTATAGTGGTCGCTACATAAGAAAGTAACACCTACAACACCCCGACCACAGGCTACACCCATGCCAGGCTCTACGCCATCAGCACTACCGCGATTAATAGTCATCAGGTTGTTGTTTTTGTGCAACTCACTAGTCACCACCTTAGCAGGTATCAACTTATATTGGCTCAGTTTCTCCAGTTCCTCCAACTCCTTGTCAACAGGCTTCTGTGTAGCTTCCTGATACAGACGGCGCAACTGTGTCAGTTGTCGTTCCTGATAGAAATTACGTGTAGTCAACTGTTCGTTGATACGTGCCTGAGTAAAGAATGACTCCACCGATGCGTTCATTTCATAAACACTGCCAGCAATAGCATTGGCTGTCGAGAACCATACGCTACCCTGATAGCTGTTGTATTGAAACAGCAAAGCCATGCTCAGTGCCTCGAACAGCACGAACAGAAACCAATGGTGATGTCGTTGCAGAAACTCTAAGAGATTCTTCACCTTCTACTACCTTACTTCTATAACTTCGTTAAATCCTCCTATTATCTCATCAAGAACGAGAAGCGGTCTACATTCTTGAGAGCGATACCAGCACCCTTGGCTACTGAATGCAATGGGTCATCAGCTATATGGAAAGGAATATTGATCTTCTCTTCAAGACGACGATCCAAACCACGTAACAGTGCACCGCCACCAGCCAACCAGATACCATTCTTAACGATGTCAGCATATAGTTCTGGAGGTGTATTCTCCAATGCAGAGAGCACAGCATTCTCAATCTTGGCAATAGTTTTATCGATGCAGTGCGCAATCTCCTGATAGCATACGGGCACTTCCATAGGCAGAGCCGTGATTCGGTTAGGACCATGCACAATGTAGTCCTCAGGGGCATCATCACCCAGGTCGGTCAAAGCGGAACCTACAGCAATCTTGATGCGTTCAGCCATACGCTCTGACACCTTCACGTTGTGCTGACGCGACATATATTCCTGGATATCAAAGGTCAGATCGTCACCAGCAGTACGGATAGAGTTGTTCGACACGATACCACCAAGAGAGATGACAGCAATCTCAGTAGAGCCACCACCGATATCAACAATCATGTTACCCTCTGGAGCTTCTACGTCAATACCTATACCGATAGCAGCAGCCATAGGCTCGAAAATCAGATAAACGTCACGGCCGTCTGCATGCTCTGCAGAGTCACGTACAGCACGCAGCTCAACCTCGGTAGATCCCGAAGGTACACCAATGACCATACGCAGTGAGGGCGAGAACAAACGGCTACCCGTATGTACCATCTTAATCAGTCCGCGCATCATCTGCTCACATGCCGAGAAATCGGCAATCACACCATCGCGTAACGGGCGTACGGTACGAATGTTGTCATGTGTCTTTTCATACATCATCTTAGCCTTCTCACCTACAGCAATCATCTTGTCGGTATGGCGATCAAGGGCTACTACTGAAGGTTCGTCCACTACAATCTTATCATCACTGATAATGATGGTATTGGCCGTACCAAGGTCCATAGCAATCTCTTGGACAAAACTAAAAAATCCCATTCTTTTTAATTTTTAATTTTTAATCTATCATCTTTAATCTTTATCGAACCATGTGTGAATGGCTGTATCGTAGTGACTGCTAACACCAAAAGCTCGAGTAGCAAACATGCGACGCTGAGCCTTGGTGGTCTCTGCACCTTGTTTGTTCAGGATGTCCAGCAACACAGCGTATTCGGCTTTTGAAGGCACGATGACCACATCGTTGAAGTTCTTTGCAGCTGCACGAATCAGCGAAATACCACCGATATCTATCTTTTCGATAATATCCTCTTCCGAAGCACCACTGGCAACGGTCTGCTCAAAGGGATAAAGGTCAACCACTACCAAGTCAATTTCAGGAATCTCATACTGAGCCATTTGTTGGCGGTCACCTTCCAGTTCGCGACGTCCCAGAATACCTCCGAACACCTTGGGGTGCAGGGTCTTCACGCGGCCACCCAGGATAGAGGGATACGTCGTCACGTTCTCCACCTTCTCACACTCGTAGCCAAGCGACTCGATAAACGACTGTGTACCACCTGTCGACAAGAACTTCACACCCTCGTCATTCAGTTTCTTCAGCAACTCCTCAAGGCCGTCCTTGTGGAACACAGAAATCAACGCTGTCTTAATCTTCTTGTTATCTGCCATAATACTTTTTTATATAACGTTATATAATACTTCATTCTTTTGAGCGTGCAAAATTACAAAAAAATAGGCAGATTGCCACATGTTTTCGAGAAAAAAAATCCTTTTTTAATAAATAATAATGTATAGCATCAGTTTTTTCGTCATGAAACGTAAATTTTTCGTTTTTCATTTTTCATTTTTCATTTTTATTTGTACCTTTGCACCCGAAATTTCAACCAATTTATTTCTTGATGAGAAAAATTATTTTATTGATGGCATTCGTTGCCACTTCGTTTACCGCCTCAAACGCAGGCGGATTGATGACCAACACAAATTATCACATCGCATTCGACCGCATGATGGCTCGCGGTGCATCGTTTGACATTGATGCTGCCTACTCAAATCCTGCAGGACTTGCTTGGGGTCATGAGGGTTTTCAGCTGTCTGTCAACTTCCAAAAACCTTGGCAGCTCCGTAACATCGATTACGAAAATGGCAATAGTAGACAGCTCTATGAGGGTGTTGCCTCTGCACCTATCGTGCCGGCCCTCTTTGCCAGCTACCGTAAGGACCGTATTGCCGTTTCGGCCATGATTGGCATCGTGGGTAGCGGCGGCTTTGTGAAGTACGACGATGGCGTCCCCATGTTCAATGTCGTATTGGCAGGCATGTTCGCTCAGAAAGGCATTGCCCCTAACACCTATCAGCTCAATTCTGAGATGAAGGGCAAACAGTACATCTATGGCGGACAGCTCAATCTGACCTACAAAGTCACTGATTTTCTGTCGGTTGCCGCTGGAGCACGTGCCAACTACTACGATGGTTATTATCGCGGACACGTCATTGCTGACAGTCATCCTGCATTGGGCAATCTGGCTACACTACAACTCGACGTCGACCAGCGTGGCTGGGGCTACACGCCTATCATCAGCGCTAACTACCACAAAGGCCCCCTCACACTGGCAGCTCGCTATGAGTTCCGCACCAAGATCAATGTGCCCAATAAGACCAACGACTTAAAAGCAGAACTCGGCCCTAACGTTGTCGCCCTACTGAGTGCTACAGATCCCGCCTCTTTAGCTGCCATCGCTCAATCACTAAGTGCCAAGACCGCTGCTTATCAGGATGGTGCCGAGACACGCTATGACATGCCTGCCCTGCTCTCTGTAGCCGTAGGTTATGAATTCGAAAAAAACGTGCGTGCCACGCTGGAATATCACTTTTTTGATGACAAGCATGCCAAGATGGCCAATAATCGTCAGGAACTCCTGACTCACGGCACTCATGAGTTCTTGGCAGGCATCGAGGGCGACATCAACGACCGTTGGACGCTCTCTTGCGGTGTGCAGCGTACTGATTATGGACTCTCTGACGACTATCAGCAGAACACGTCGTTCGCCTGCGACAGTTATAGTATTGGACTAGGTGCTGCTGTCAAGCTCACCGATAAGGTTCGTCTGAATGCAGGCTACTTCTGCAGCATCTACGATGACTACAACAAGACATGTCTGCCTACACGCGAGGGCTACACAGGCACCGAGACCTACTCACGTACTAACCACGTCATTGGTCTGGGCGTCGACTTCAAATTCTAAAAGGGAATGACGCCAACTATATTTAACAGAAAAAGTGGGCTGACGCAATGGTCAGCTCACTTTTTTTTCGTATTTTTGCGACGTAAAATCATAAACTACATGAATCCGAAATAACTTCTTTTAACAAATAATTACGAAAGGAATCCGAGACTTTGGGTACTAAATGTTTGAATAAACTCCCAAAAAGATGAATGAAATTGAATTAGAGTTCACAAAACTGGTCCGAGAATACCGTAAGACAATTTACACGGTATGTTACTTTTTCTCAGACAATCCTGCCGATGTGGAAGACCTGTTCCAGGAAGTGTTGGTCAATCTCTGGAAAGGTTTTGCCAAGTTCCGTGGCGACAGCAGTCCCAAGACGTGGATCTGGCGTGTTAGCCTGAATACCTGTTGTAACATTGAGCGAGGCAAGAAAAGGAATGTACCAACCGTTCCGCTGCTAATCGACAAGGATGTGATGAGTGTTTCCGATGAAGGTGGTCGGCAGATCAAGATGCTGTACGACAGAATCAATCGCCTTGAGTTGTTCGACCGTGCTATCATTCTTCTTTGGCTGGAGAGTATGCGGTATGATGAAATCGCTGCAATCGTGGGACTTTCCACGTCAGCTGTCACCAGCCGTCTGTTCCGAATCAAGGAACAGCTGAAATCAATGTCAAACAATTAAAACCGCAAAGTTATGTCAGAGAATAACAATGAGCTCTTTGAGCTGGAAGAATTGAAAGCAACGTACAAGTTGATGGATGAACGACTGGATGGTCAGGAGATTGTGTCCGGCGAGCAGCTCCGCGAAGTGATGATGCGCAAGTTCACCACAATCCGTGAGAGTCTGAAGGAAGGCCTCATCTGGACTAATCTGCTCTTTGTGCCCGCAATGGCATGGTGGGCTTGGGCAAACAGTTACCTGACGTTGTTTGGTATCATATTGCTAAGTGTGTATTGGGTGGCATCGCTGATTTTCAGATTCGTGATCCTGAGACGCACGAAGAAAGAGGATTACGGCTCCTATGACCTGAAGACCCTCGTTGAGAAGGAGTCAAACTACTCGAAGAACATCAAATGGGGTAGTATCGTCACACTCATTTTCTTTGCGGTGTTCTTCCTACAGATGTTCATAGGGCAGAAAACCAGTTGGATCATATTTGTCGCCATGGCCTCGATTTTCATGATATCCTTCTTGGTCCGCAAACTGGTGATCAAATACAAGTATAATGGTCAGGTCATCGACCCTGCAACAGGCAAACTTCGTGTGTTGGGTGCAAAGTGGATTACCGTCTTCATGTATATTATCTTTGGTCTTGTCCTCTGCCTCTATATGTCTGCGTTGGTCATGAATGTGATAAACGGTGCATCCATAATTGGCCTGATGAGTGCCCTCAATGGTCTGTCGTATTGCATATCAATAGTCGTATTAATCTTGGGTATCTTGCATCAAAGAGGGAAAATCAATGTCTCGCGCCGCCTGCTGATCATCCTGGCTGCCATTGCCATCGCCCTCTGTGTATCCATTGCAGGCATAGCAACGCTGAAAGGCCTCACAGAGCTGACCAAAGGCAGCCACATATTGATAACAGTAGCCTCCGCAGGCCTTGGCCTCTCCTGCCACAAGATGCGGAAATAGCATATGGCAAGAGAAGTTGGAATGAAGATTCGCCTTATTCAGACATAAAAAAAACATCCTGTGGCTTATATGCCCTCAGGATGTTTTTCTGTAGCGGGAGGGGGACCCGAACCCTCGACCTCCGGATTATGAATCCGACGCTCTAACCAGCTGAGCTACCCCGCCATTTGCGTTTTGCGGGTGCAAAGGTAGCACTTTTTTTCGTAATTCCAAATTTTTTTCGCAAAAAAATAATTGAATTACGGATATTTTTTGTATTTTTGCACTGTCAAAAGACAACATTACTAATCTAAATATAGTATTACGATGCAAAAAATTACCTTAGAATACCCCCTGAGCACGAAATCAACAAGACTGGTGTGGGACATGATCAGCAATGCCGCTGGACTACAAAAATGGTTGGCCGACCAAGTTGTTGAAGATGAGGAATCGATGACATTCACTTGGGGACACCCATGGACAGAGCGTGACACGAAGAAGTCGCGTATATTGGAAAAAGAGAGAATGAACTATATACGCATGTTGTGGGACTACCACGAGGATACGCCCGAGGCCTACTGGGAAATGAAAATTATGGAAAGTGACCTGACAGGTATGTTGAGTCTTCTCATCACCGACTTTGCCGCTGATGACGACGAAGAGAATGACCTAAGGGACTTGTGGGATGCAAACTTCGAAAGACTGCATCGCGTCAGCGGGTTCTAAAATGTTAAGAATTAAAAGTTAAGAGTTAAGAAAACTTGCGATTGAAGTAAAATAATTCTTAATTCTTAATTCTTAATTCTTAATTTATTTGTATCTTTGCAGCCCGAAACATGTTTCGAATAAAGAAATTAGACATATTTATAGCTAAGCAGTTCGGTCTGCTGTTTATCGCCACATTCTTCATCTGCCAATTTGTGCTGATGATGCAATTTTTGTGGCGTTACGTTGACGAACTGATTGGTAAAGGACTGTCACTTGAGGTTTTGGCCCAGTTCTTTTGGTATATGGGTATCATGCTGATGCCACAAGCCTTCCCGCTGGCCATCCTTCTGAGTTCACTGATAGCTTTCGGTAATTTGGGTGAGAGTTCAGAGCTGACAGCCATCAAGGCTGCAGGCATCTCGCTGCTGCAGTCCATGCGTTCACTGATTATCATCACGATAGGCATCTCGCTGATGTCGTTCTACTTCCAGGAAGTGATAGGTCCGAAAGCGTTTGTTTCGTTCCGTCAACTATTGATATCGATGAAACAGAAGAATCCTGAGGTGGAAATACCTGAGGGTATCTTCTATGACGGCATACCCGGTTCTAACCTCTATGTACAAAAGAAAGATGTGGAAAAGGGCATGCTCTATGGTATTATGATATACCGTATGAACGGCGGTTACGAGGATGCTGCTGTAATTTTGGCCGATTCGGGCCGTATACAAGCCACTGAGGAGAAGAAACACATGCTACTGACGCTGTATAGTGGCGAGTGGTTCGAAAACATGCGTCAGGGTGGCATGGGTGTGGCAGCCAATGTGCCCTATCGCCGTGAAACTTTCTCAACCAAGCGCATTGTGCTGGATTTCGATAGTGGATTCGACATGGCCGAGGTAGGCGGCATAGCCTCCGATGCCCGTTCAAAGGGACTGAGTAAGATTCTACACGATTTGGACTCGATACGCGAATTCAACGATTCCGTAGGTCATCAATATTATAAGGAATCGACATACTCCACCTTCTACAAACCGCAATTGGACAAGAAAGACTCGTTGAAGGTAGTAAAGGAGTTGAACAAGGCTACAACAAACTTTGACAACACCTATGCCCTATTGCCTGGCGAAAAGAAGCAGGCTGTACTACAGGTGGCCTCAAACGATGCCAAAGCCGCTTTGAACGATTTAGAGTTCAAATCCGAATATTCGGACTATCTCAATCGTGAAGAACGTCTCCATGAGATGGAGGCCATCAATAAGTTCACGCTGTCGCTGAGCTGTCTAATATTTTTCTTCATTGGAGCTCCATTAGGTGCCATTATCCGCAAGGGCGGCTTGGGCGTGCCAGTCATTATTTCCGTTCTCGTGTTCATTATATTCTACATTCTAGACAATACGGGCATGAAGATGGCCCGTGACGACAACTGGACAGTATGGTTCGGAAAATTATTAGGAACTGCAGTACTGTCGCCTATTGCCATCTTCTTTACCTATAAGGCCAACAACGATTCTGTGGTGTTTAACATTGACCTCTACAAGTCATTGTTAATGCGAATGTTAGGCCTACGTCAGAAGCGCCCAGCCATTGGCAAGGAAGTCATCATTAACGCCCCCGACTACGCTCAAGATGCAACATTGCTGAGGCAAATCACCGCAGACATCGAGCAATATACACAAGAGCATTCGCTGCGCCGCTGGCCCAGTCCTGTCAAAGTATTCTTCCGTCCAGGTGACGACCAGACTATCAGTCGCATCAGCACGACGCTGGAAGAAGTGATAGAAGACCTGTCGAACACACGCGACAAAGTAATACTGAACGAAGTTAACACCTACCCCATCCTGGCCACACATGCCCACACGCGTCCGTTCCGCAGAAAGTGGCTTAACATTATAACCGGACTGGTGGTGCCCGCAGGCATCTTCTTCTATCTGCGTATGATGCGATTCCGTCTGCGTTTGTGGCACGACCTGAAGGTTATTTTGAAGGCCAACCAGACTATCACAGAAAAAATAGAAACCACATATATATAAATAAGGTATAAAGAATGGAAGAATTAAAACTGAATACTATCGACGAAGCACTGGACGACTTTCGTGAAGGCAAGTTCGTCATCGTAGTGGATGACGAAGACCGCGAGAACGAGGGCGACCTCATCTGCGCTGCCGAAAAGATAACGCCCGAAATGGTGAACTTCATGCTGAAGAATGCTCGCGGTGTATTGTGTGCACCCGTCACTATCAGCAGGGCTCAGGAGTTGGAACTGCCCCATCAGGTCATGGACAACACCTCGCTACTGGGTACACCGTTCACTGTCACTGTCGACAAGATAGAAGGCTGCACGACGGGTGTATCGGCCCACGACCGTGCTGCCACCATCCGTGCACTGGCTGACCCTCAGTCTACCGCCCAGTCGTTCGGCCGTCCAGGCCACATCAGCCCGTTATATGCGCAGGACAATGGTGTACTACGCCGTTCTGGTCACACCGAGGCTGCCATCGACCTCTGCAAGCTCTGTGGTCTCTACCCTGCTGGCGCTCTCATCGAGATTATGAACGATGACGGTACGATGGCCCGTATGCCCCAGCTGATGGCGTTCGCCAAAGAACACAACCTGAAGATTATCACCATCAAGGACATGATAGCCTACCGTCTGAAGAAGGAAAGTCTTGTAGAACAGGGCGTCGAGGTGGATATGCCCACAGAATACGGTCACTTCCGCATCATCCCATTCAAGCAGAAGAGCAACGGATTGGAGCATTTTGCACTTATCAAAGGTGAATGGAAGGACGACGAGCCCATACTGGTACGCGTCCACTCGTCGTGTGCTACGGGTGATATCCTTGGCTCGAAACGCTGCGACTGTGGCGAACAGCTACACAAGGCCATGCAGATGATTGACAAGGAAGGCAAGGGTGTCATTGTCTATATGCAGCAGGAAGGTCGTGGCATCGGACTGATGAACAAGCTGGCAGCCTACAAGTTGCAGGAGGAAGGCTACGACACCGTTGACGCCAACCTGTGTCTGGGTTTCAAGGCTGACGAACGCGACTACGGCTGTGGTGCACAGATACTGCGTCTGTTAGGTGTGCAGAAGATGCGTCTGATGACCAACAATCCCGTAAAACGTGTGGGATTGGAGGCCTACGGATTGGAAATCGTAGAGAATGTAGGCATTGAAATCACACCCAACGAGTACAATCTGCGCTATCTGAAGACCAAAAAAGACCGCATGGGACATCAGCTAAAGCTGAAATAAGAAACAAGAGGCAAGAAGCAAGAAAAGGTAAAAAAGTGAAAAAGTGACGTAAATATTCGTTTTTAAAGAATAAAATGCTTACTTTTGCACCCTAATTTATACAGAAAGTATCATTATGGCACAATTATCTGACCGTTTGCAGCGACTGGCTCCATCAGCAACACTGGCCATGTCGCAGAAGAGTTCTGAAATGAAAGCTCAGGGCATCGACGTCATTAACATGAGCGTCGGTGAGCCCGACTTCAACACGCCCGACCATATCAAACAGGCAGCTAAAATGGCTATCGACGAGAACTACTCGCGCTACTCACCTGTTCCCGGCTACCCCGACCTACGTCAGGCTATTGCCCGCAAGTTGGAACGTGAGAACCAGTTGCACTACTCGCCTGCCGAGATATTGGTATCGAACGGTGCCAAGCAAAGCGTGTGCAACACGGTAATGGCATTGGTAAATCCTGGCGATGAGGTCATCATCCCTGCCCCATATTGGGTCAGTTACCCGCAAATGGTACTGTTGGCTGGCGGTAACCCCGTCATTGTCGAAGCAGGTTTTGAGCAGAACTTCAAGATGACTGCCGATCAGTTGGAAGCTGCCATCACGCCCAAGACCCGCCTCATCATCCTCTGTTCGCCCAGCAACCCTACAGGCAGTGTTTATTCGAAGGACGAACTGGAGGCACTGAGCAAGGTCATTCTGAGCCACGACGATCTATTTGTGCTCGCAGACGAGATCTATGAGCACATCAACTATATCGGCAAACATCAGTCCATCGCCCAGTTCCCAGGTATGAAGGAGCGCTCAATCATCGTCAACGGTGTGTCGAAAGCCTATGCCATGACGGGATGGCGCATCGGCTATATTGCCGCACCTGAATGGATTGTCAAGGGCTGCAACAAGTTGCAGGGACAATATACCAGCGGACCGTGCAGCGTCAGTCAGAAGGCTGCCGAGTTCGCCTATATTAGCAGTCAGGACTGCGTTGAGGAAATGCGTCAGGCCTTCGAACGCCGTCGCGACCTCATCGTCAAGTTGGCCAAGGACATTCCCGGATTGGAAGTCAACGTCCCTGAGGGCGCTTTCTACCTGTTCCCCAAATGTTCGTCGTTCTATGGCAAAACGACACCTGACGGCGAGACTATCGGGAACTCTACCGACTTGGCTATGTATCTGTTGGAAAAAGGCCATGTGGCCACTGTGGGCGGCGATGCCTTCGGCGACCCTGCCTGTTTCCGCATGAGTTACGCCACTAGTGACGAGAATATTATCGAGGCAATGCGTAGAATAAAAGACGTATTAGGGCAGTTAAAATAAAAAAATTGAGAATTATCAAGTTAAAAGTTCTTAATTGGGCTATTAATACGCCTATATTTACTAACTTTGCCGAGACTATCAGAAACATAATACAAAAAATTAATTTCTTTAATAACTAAAAAAAATTTTATTTATGGCAACAACAACAAAGGCTGCAGCCCCAGCCAAAAAGAATTCGGGCTTTGGAGGTGTTAAGGACGCATGGATCATCCTCGTAATTTGCGCTATCGCTGGTTACAGTGTTTGGTACTTCGTAATGGGTAACCCCGACAACTTCATCGGTGGCGACCGTTCTGGTCATCCTGCAAACCTTCTGGGTACCGTTTATAAGGGTGGTTTCGTAGTAGGTCTGATCTTGACTCTGCTGTTCACCGTTATCTGCCTCGGTTTCGAGCGTTTCTTCGCTATTAAGAGCGCTTCTGGTAAGATGAACCTCGCTAAGTTCACTGCTGAAGTTAAGAACGCCATCAAGGGTCAGGACTTTGCTAAGGCAAAGGATCTCTGCAACAAGATGCAGGGTTCAGTAGGTAACGTTGTGCTGGCTTCTATCAACATGTATCAGACCGTTGAAGGTGACGACACTCTGAAGAAGGCTGCCAAGATCGCCAAGATTTCTCAGGCTCACGAGGAGGCTACTCAGCTGGAGATGCCTACCCTTCAGATGAACATGCCTATGGTTGCTACCATCGTATCTCTGGGTACCCTGACCGCTCTGTTCGGTACTGTGCTCGGTATGATCGGTTCG
>Ga0310786_10003729_pt1 | contig 21890 bp, 19 predicted proteins | sample AusTroGonzalo_MG_FD_203881 | JGI IMG/M metagenome (GOLD analysis project Ga0310786, IMG submission 203881) | Bovine rumen microbial communities from tropical cattle in Woodstock, Queensland, Australia - Gonzalo_03 (v2) (version 2) | ecosystem: Host-associated > Mammals > Digestive system >...
TGCTCAACGGCCTGTTCGAAGGTCATCTTCTTGCTGTTGACGAGGGCGAGGACGCTGTCGGCGAGCTGCTTGGCCTGCTCGTCGGAGCGGGTGATGTTGCCACCGGCATTGCTGTTCAGGACATAGACCACGCTGGCACGCAGGCTGTCGGGACGCACGGCGCTGCCCATCACCTTGGCCATCATCCACTCATTGCCCACAATCTGGGGAGCCAGCAGGGTACCGGCGCTGGCGGCGGCAATCTGCTCGTCAAGAGGGGCTTTGAAGGTAGAGGCCTTGACATAGGTGGAATCATAGCTGCGGTCGGACTCAGAGTTCACAAAGAAAGCAATCTCATCATCGGAGACCGTCTGGAACTCCTCCCACACCTTCTGCACATCGTTCTGGATGTTCGCCAGGTCTTCGGCCGTCGGATTGACGGGGAAGGTGATGAACTCCAGGTCGCGCATCTCATCCGTCACACGGAACTCGGCACGGTGCTCGTCATAGTAGGCCTTATAGTCGGCATCGGCGACTGTGGCTTCTTCATCGGCAACAGTGCTGTAGGCCAGCGCTGCCACACGGATGTTCGAAGCCTCGGCGCCGTAGGATGCCACCTTCTCGCTGATAGCCTTGGGCATGTAGAAGCCGCTGCCGACAAGGCTGCTGTACTTCTGCTGCTCGCGGTCGCGTTTGACATATTTCTCAATCTCGACCCACTGGGTACGGAAAGTGGTGTCGAGCTGATCGAAGTTCTCAATCAAGTAGTTCACCTGACGCATGTCGTACTGGCCAGTCTGCGGGTTGGTGAACATCTGGCGCAGGTAGGGGTGGATGAAGGTGCCGGTATACATGTCGCTCACCTCGGCGGCGGTCACCTGCATACCGAGTTTGGAAGTCTGCTCCTCCATCAGGGTCTCGTCGATAAACTGCTGCCACACCTGCTCACGAATCTGGCTCTCCACCTCGGAGGGCACCTGCGAGGTCTGCTGCTGCGTCTTGTAGCTGTTCTCCATTTCGCTCACCAGCTCGTTGAAACGCTGCGAGGTCATGGTGGCGCTATTGACTTTACCTACGTCGGGAATGCCGCCGCGGTTCTTGGTAAGGTCGCCCAGGATGAACGCCAAAATGGCGACGCCGACGATAGCCACAGCTATCCACGAATGTTTTCTGATAGTTCCAATAATTGCCATTTCTGTAGTGATTAATTTATTTTTTGTTTATTATATTTTTCATTTTAAAGCGTGCAAAAATACAAAGAAAAATGCGTGTGGAAAAATTTTTTTTATATACACACATTCCAATATTGCGTAAATAACATGGAATCAATTGTTAGTGCAATCCGTTTTTTTCGCCGTAGCACTGGGGTCGCACACCATCGGAAGCCCTTGCCGGGAGGATGGAATCACTAAAATTGGAATGAAAAGGGAAGCAGGTCTTTCACGCTGCCGAATACCCGCACACCACCGTCCTGAAGGTAGCAAATCACTCGCATCGGATGTCCCTGCCGCTGCTCGTATTCCTGCAGCACCTGTCGGCAGGCGCCGCAGGGCGAAGCTTCGCAACAACGACCCGAGGCATCTACTCCCACAATGGCAATAGCCTCATAGTCACGCATCTCCGGATACTGAGCCGAGGCGGCGAAGACGGCGGTACGTTCGGCACAGAGCCCCGACGGATAAGCCGCGTTCTCCTGGTTACTTCCGCACACCACCCTGCCGTCGGCCAACCGCAGCGCGGCACCCACCCGAAAGCCCGAATAAGGTGCATAGGCCCCCTGCGCGGCCTCCACGGCACGCTGTAGCAATTCGCAGTCAGCGTGGACCATCTTGTCTTTTGTATCAAACTCTTGATAACTAATAGCCAGTGTCTTATCCATATCTTTCACGCTATGTTCACCCTGCAAAAATAAACATTTTTTTGTGAACGGGAAAGCCTTTCCCAAAATAACTGATACCAAGCACCAACACCTTCATCCCGTGAGCGCTTGCCAAAAACACAATAAACCCTGGCTTCTGTCGTTTTACAAGGGTATCGTGTATGAATAAGGAGCGTACATATATCGCCATCGACCTCAAGTCGTTCTACGCCTCGGTGGAGTGCGTCGAGCGTGGACTTGACCCGCTGACCACCAATCTGGTAGTCGCCGATGCCAGCCGCACGGAGAAGACCATCTGCCTCGCCGTGACTCCCACGCTGAAGCAGTACGGCCTCTCGGGGCGCTCGCGACTGTTCGAAGTGGTGCAGCGCGTGCGACAGGTCAACAACGAGCGTCGGAAGAAAGCCCCTTATTGGCAATTCACCGGCGAGTCGGCCGACGATAACGAACTGAGATCCAACCCTGCACTGGCTGTCACCTACCATGTGGCGCCTCCACGCATGGCCTACTACATCGACTATAGCGCCCGCATTTACAGCATCTACATGAAGTATGTGGCACCCGAGGACATTCACGTCTATTCGGTCGACGAGGTGTTCATGGACGTGACCAACTACTTGGGAACATATAAGATAACTGCCCATGAACTGGCACGTCGCATGATTGGGCATGTACTTCGCGAAACCGGCATCACCGCCACCGCCGGCATCGGCACCAACCTCTACCTCTGCAAGGTAGCTATGGATATCGTGGCCAAGCATATACCCGCCGATAAAGACGGCGTGCGTATCGCCGAACTGGACGAGATGAGTTACCGCCGCCAGCTGTGGAGCCACCAGCCGCTTACCGACTTCTGGCGTGTGGGACGAGGCATCGCTCACAAACTTGAGGCCTGCGGCATGATGACCATGGGCGACGTGGCACGCTGCTCACTCGAAAAGGAAGAACTGCTTTATAAACTCTTTGGAATCAACGCCGAACTACTCATCGACCACGCCTGGGGCTGGGAACCCTGCACCATCGAGGCCATCAAAGCCTACCGCCCCAAAAGCAACTCCTTCAGTTCCGGACAGGTGCTCTCCGAACCCTATCCCTTTGAGAAAGCCCGCATTGTGATGCGCGAGATGGCCGACGCCATGGCCCTCAAACTGGTAAGTCTCCGCATGGTGGCACATCAAATGGGCATCTTTATTAATTACGATTCATCAAGCCTGAAACAAGACAGTTACACTGGCGAGGTAGTCAGCGACTACTACGGTCGTCCGGCACCCAAGCCAGCCCACGGCGGCGCCCTCCTCCCCCAGCCCACCTCGTCGGCACGCATCATCACCGAAACGGCGATGCAGCTCTTCGACCAAGCGGTAAATCCCAAACTGATGGTACGGCGACTCACCATCACTGTCAACCAAGTGGTTGACGAGGCATCGGCAGCCACCAACTCTCCCGCCGAACAGCTCGACATGTTCGCCGATTACGAAGCGCTGAGTCGCCAACGCGAAGCCGAGCAAAACGCCCTCGACAAAGAACGGCGCATGCAGGAGGCCATGCTCAGCATCAAACGGAAATTCAACAAAAACGCCATCCTGCGCGGCACAAACCTCGAAGAGGGTGCCACCGCACGCGAACGCAACAGGCAGATAGGAGGACACAAGGCATGAACACCGACTACGAAGATATCATCCACTTGCCGCATCATGTATCGACACACTACCCGCGCATGAGCATGGAGGGACGCGCCGGACAGTTCTCCCCCTTCGCCGCCCTGACCGGTCTCGGCGCCGCCATCCGACGCGTAGCCGAACATCCCGACGAGCAAATCTATTTCGACGACGAGATGGTACAAAGCCTTTATAACGAGAATATTGAAGAAGAATAGATTATGAATCTTTCAACTTTCAACTTCCAACCTTCAACTTTCTATATCGGTCTCTCGCCGATGGACGACATCACCGACCTGCCCTTCCGTCAACTGTGCAAAGAAATGGGCGCCGACCTGCTCATTACCGAGTTCATCGCCAGCGAGGCACTCAACCGCGACGCCGAGAAAAGCCTTCGCAAGATGCGCTTCACCGAAGAGCAGCACCCCATTGGAATCCAAATATTTGGCGCCAACGAAGAGGAGTTGCTACGTTGCCTCGAGGTGGTGGAACAGGCCGAGCCGGATTTTATCGACATCAACTGGGGCTGCCCCGTACGCAAAGTGGCAGGGAAAGGTGCCGGCTCCGGCATCCTCCAGGACATACCTAAAATGCTTGGAATCACTGCTTCGCTGGTCAAACGCGCCCACCTGCCCGTGACAGTGAAGACACGGTTAGGTTACAGCCATGATTCCATGATGATTACAGACTTCTGCGAGGCACTGCAGGATACCGGCATCGCCGCCCTTAGCATCCACGGACGCACTAAGACCCAGATGTATAGCGGCACCGCCGACTGGACGATGATAGGGGCTGTGAAGAACAACCCGCGCATGCATATCCCCATCTTCGGCAACGGCGATGTCACCACTGCCACACAAGCCGTTGAGTACAAGAACCGTTACGGTGTCGACGGCATCCTTATCGGACGCGGAGCCATCGGCAACCCCTGGATTTTCGAGCAATGCCAGCGAGCCTTCCGCGGCGAACCGGAACGGGAGATTACCGTCGCCGAGCGCGTCGACATCTGCCGCCGCCACCTCCACATGGCCGTCGATTTCAAGGGCGAACACACCGCCATCTTCGAGATGCGCAAACATTATGGCAACTACTTCAAAGGGCTCTTCAACTTCAAACCCTTCCGCCTCGCCCTGGTCAGCACGACAACCGTCGAAGACACCGACGGCATCCTCGACCGTATCAAAGAACATTACACCAACTGATAACCGTCACTATTCATTATGGCATTAATCAAATCTTACAAAGGTCGCTCACCTCGCTGGGGCAAGGACTGCTACTTCAGCGAGAACGCCACCCTCGTGGGCGATGTAACGCTGGGCGACCAGTGTTCCGTGTGGTTCAACGCCGTGGTCCGCGGAGACGTAGCCCCCATCACCATCGGCGACCGCAGCAATGTGCAGGACGGCTCCTGCATCCATGTGACCCACGATATCGGCCCCACGCATATCGGCAACGATGTCACCATCGGACACAACGTTACCGTACATGCCTGCACCATCCATGACGGCGCCCTCATCGGCATGGGAGCCACGTTGCTCGACGACTGCGAAGTCGGCGAAGGTTCCATTGTCGCTGCCGGCGCCCTCGTACTGCAAGGCACCCACATTCCACCCCACGAAATCTGGGGCGGCGTACCCGCCAAATACCTCAAGCCCACCCGACCCGGACAAACCGACAACGCCGCCCACTACGTGGAATACGCCAAAGAATACCTCCGCGCCGACAGCAATCAATAAGGACGGAACAAAATTCCCGACCCATACAATAATTACCGATAAGGGGCGTTGTAACGGCATGGAAGAGAAGAATATCATCGAGATAAAGAACAAGCGGGCGGCGTACGAGTACTTCCTGATGGACGAATATCAGGCGGGCCTTGTGCTGATGGGCAGCGAAATCAAGAGCATCCGCGAGGGCAAAGCCAACCTCAACGATGCCTGGTGCACCTTCGTCGGCGACGAACTATTCGTCCGCGATATGCACATCTCGGAATACAAGTTCGGCTCCTACTGGGGACACCAGGCCAAGCGCGACCGCAAACTCTTGCTCAACCGTCGCGAGCTACGCAAATTGCAAAACAAAATTAAAGAACGCGGCTACACCATTGTGCCGGAATTGCTCTTCGTCAATCCTCAGGGATACGCCAAGCTCACCATCGCCCTGGCCAAAGGTAAGCATCACTACGACAAACGCGAGACCATCAAGGCCAAGGACTCGCGACGCGATATGGAAAGGGAACTAGCATGAAAGTCTTTAAATTTGGAGGAGCCTCCGTCAACAGCGCCGACGCCGTGCGCAATATGGCGCAAATAGTGCAGTGCCATCTGGAATCAGACCCTTTAGTGGTAGTGGTTTCCGCTATGGGAAAGACCACTAACCTGTTGGAGAAACTGGTTCCGGGGAGTGTGGACATCCTATCGGCAAAGCAGTTGCGACAGCAGCTGGAGGATTACCACTGCACGATAGCCTCGGCGTTGATGTCTGACAACGAGGAAGTCCAGAAGAAAATCAGCAACCTGCTGTCCTCGCTCGACAACCTCCGTGCTAGTCTGCCCGCCGGTGTGGAGCATTACAATTACAACTACGACCAGGTGGTAAGCTATGGTGAGTTGCTCTCCACAACCATCATTGCCGACTACCTTAATAGTCTTGGAATCAGTACACGATGGATTGATGCACGCCAGATTATTGTTACCGACCGTCACCATCGGGAAGGACATGTGGATTGGGAGGCGACAGATGCCGAGTGCAACATGTTCGCCGAACTGGCGAAAGGCCACCAGGTGGCACTTACACAGGGATTTATTGCGGCGACATCTGATATGAAAACTACCACCCTGGGCCGCGAGGGCTCTGACTACTCAGCCGCCATCCTGGCCTACTGTCTCGACGCCGAGAGTGTCACCATCTGGAAAGACGTGCCCGGTTTCCTCAATGCCGACCCTAAATACTTCAAAGACACCGTCAAAATAGCGCAGATTCCATATAATGAAGCCATAGAATTGGCCTACTATGGCGCCTCGGTCATCCATCCCAAGACGGTGAAGCCTATACAGAACAAGGGCATTCCCCTCTATATTCGTTCGTTTATCACCCCCGACGATGAGGGCTCTTCCATCGGCGACTACAAGTCCCTTGTCCCCGAGACTCCCCTTTACATCTTCAAGAACAACCAGATACTGCTCTCCATCCTGCCGCGCGACTATTCCTTCATCGCCGAGGACAACCTGCAGGTCATCTTCGGGCTGCTTAACGAGCTTGGTATCAGGGTGAACCTGATGCAGAACTCCGCCTTGAGCTTCTCCATCTGCGTCGACAACAACCCGCAGCGTATCGGCATCTTGATAGAGCGATTGAAGACCCTGTTCCGTGTGCGTTACAACGAGAACCTGCAGCTCATCACCATCCGCTACTACACGCAGGAGGTTATCGACAGCATCGTCGCCGGTCGGCCCGTCCTGCTGGAGCAGCGCAGCCGCTCCACCGAGCAGCTGATTGTCCCCTGCAAATAATCCCCTTTTCCATGAAGAGACTTGTTTTACTACTTGCCTTTACGGCTATTGCCTTCGTATGTCAGGCCCAAGTGAATGTGTATGACGAAGGGCTCGACGCCATGCAGCAAATCAAGGACGCCACAGCACTGGCGCAGAAGACCAACCGTTATGTGCTGTGCCAGGTGGGTGGCAACTGGTGTCCATGGTGCCTCCGTTTCGCCGACTTCGCCAAGAAAGACAGCGTCATAGCTCCCCTCATCGAGCAGAACTTCGTCTACATCCACGTCAACTATTCCAAGGGCAACAAAAACGAGAAAGCCATGCGTTTCCTCGGCAATCCCGGCCGCTTCGGCTACCCCGCCTTCGTGGTGCTCAACCGCGAAGGGAAGCCCATTCACATCCAGGAGTCGGAATCACTCGAGGAGGGCAAAGGATACAGCCGCCAGCGCGTGGAGAAATTTCTCCGCCTCTGGAATCGTAAAACCGTCGAGGCCGAAGCCACCCTGCTGGAAGAGGCCTACCAAAAGCAAGACACAACAAAGCTATACGAGTTCTTCGACCATTGGACGGAAGATATCACCCCCAACGAAAGTGACACCACCCCTTACGAATGGCAAAACAAACGGATAGCGGAAGCCCACAAGGTCTTCGCAGCCTTCTACCAACCCCTCCAACTGGAAAAGATAGGTTGCAGGCCTCTTCAGTATCAAGAATACCCCTATTTCATTGTGCAGAACGAGCTGTACAAGATTTCCGTGGCGGATACCCTCCCCTTCAAACCTGACGAGCTTGAGGCATACTATACCGAACGTATCCGTCAAACATATTCTGACGACAGCACCCGTCAAAAAATGTTAGCATACCTACAGAGAGAAATCAACCTGGGCCACATGTCTTTGGTATTTGATGATGATTGGTTTTATCAGCCTTGGGGAAAAATCAACACCGATGAAATAGTTAGGGACATCAAATTCCGCCCCCGGGTAAGCTTCCCCAACAAGAAAATCGTCTATCTGACTGATGAATACAAGAAACTGCTAGACGATTTCCTCGGCGACCAGCATGTCGACCTGGGAACGGAGAACATCATGCAGGTAGCCTATGCCAAGGACGAGAGTCGCCATAGGATGGAATTCCTCATGAAAGCCGCCAAGATATTCTACGGCCACTGGGGAGGCTACTGGCAATACGAGACCTATCCCGAAGCCAATTCAATTATTTTTGACCGCGAGATGCAGCGAGCCGTCGTCTACTTCCGTTGTGTTTACGAAGGAGGCGAGGTGTATCTGGAAAAGAAGGACGGCAAATGGACCATCTTTTCCGGACAACTCACGTGGATGGAATAGGTCTACTATCTGTGCATCCTCAACAGGGCATCACGAATCTCGTTGTCAGAGACCTCAAGGTCGATGACGGGGGCGCCGAGCTCCTGCAACAAGACACACCGCAGCGACCCTGCGGTGTTTTTCTTGTCCTGTCGCATCAGGGGCAGCATCTGCTCGATGTCCTTCAAATTGAAATCTGAAAATTGAAAATTGAAATGGGACAGCTGCTCTTCAAGCCAGTGGGAGTAGGTGGTGTAAATCTCCTCTTGGAGACCTAGTTTCTTCGTGGAGAGGTACATGGCGGCTTTCATGCCGATGCCGACAGCCAGGCCATGAGGCAGGCTGCGGTAGACCTCAATAGCGTGGCCAAAGGTGTGGCCGAAGTTAAGCATCTTCCTGATTCCATGGTCGTAGGGGTCGGCCTTGACGACGCGGGCCTTGAGGCGGACCACCTCTTTGACAGTGGATAGAGGATAGTGGGTAGAGGATAGCAGTCGCTCAAAGAGTGCGGGGTCGGTGACGGCGGCAGTCTTGACCATCTCCATGCGGCCGTTGAGGAGTTCCAACTCGGGGAGGGTGTCCAGGAACGTTGGTTCTATGACCGTTAGCGCAGCGGGATAGAAATGTCCGATGCTGTTTTTCACCCCGCCGAAGTCAATGGCCGTCTTGCCTCCGATGGCTGCGTCGACCATGCCGAGCAGGGTGGTGGGCACATTGATGTGGCGGATGCCGCGCTTGTAGCCCGCCGCCACGAAGCCGCCGAGGTCGCACACCGTTCCGCCGCCGAGGTTGACAATCACGCTCTGTCGGTCGGCACCGCCTTCCATCAGCGTCTGCCACACCTGGGCTGCCACCTCAAGGCACTTGCACTCCTCGCCTACAGGCACTTCCACAAACTCGGCCTCCTGCAACGCTTCGACCTGCGAAACCAGCAACGGCAGACAGTACTGGAACGTATTCTCGTCCAACAGGATGGTATACTTGGCCCCCTGCCATTCCTCTTTGGCCAGCTCGCGCTGCAATGCCCGCAAGCCACCGTACAGTATTTTGGTATTCACACTCATACAATAAAGAACGCACCCGCGCGTTATTTATTGCATGAAACTGGAATTGCTAGCCCCCGCCAAGAACCTGGAATTCGGTCGCGAGGCCATTAACCATGGGGCCGATGCGCTCTATATCGGTGCGCCAGCATTCGGCGCCCGCGCCGCCGCCACCAATACCGTGGCCGACATCGAAGCGTTGGCACGCTATGCGCATCTGTATGGTTGCAAGGTATTTACTACTGTCAACACCCTTCTCTTCGACCACGAGCTGGAACCCGCCGTGGCCATGATACGCCAGCTATACAATGCCGGCGTGGACGCGCTGATAATCCAAGACTTAGGACTCCTCGAATGCGACCTACCTCCCATTGAATTGCACGCCAGCACACAATGCCACAACGCTTCGGTAGAGCGTATAAAATTCATGGAATCAGCAGGATTCAAACGCATTATCTTGGCCCGTGAAACCTCATTGGAGCAGATGCGGCAGATACGGGCGGCCACCAGCGTTGACCTCGAAGCCTTCGTGCACGGGGCGTTGTGCGTGAGCTATAGCGGACAATGCTATATGAGCCAGTATCTTAACGGCCGTAGTGGCAACCGGGGATGCTGCTCGCAGCCCTGCCGCAGCACCTACGACCTGGTCACGGGCGACGGCCGCACACTGGTGAAAGAACGGCACCTGCTGTCGCTCAAAGACTTCAATGCCTCACAACAGCTTGCAAACATGATAGATGCAGGCATCAGCTCGTTCAAAATCGAAGGGCGTCTGAAAGACCTCGTCTACGTGAAGAACATCACCGCCCATTACCGTCGTTTGCTCGACGGGCTGATGGAACGTGAATCCGCCAAGAGCGAGGCCGGGGCCCGGCCATTGGAGCCCGCCTCGTCGGGACATTGCACATTCTTTTTCGAGCCCGATCCCGAGCGCACTTTCAACCGCGGCTACACCGACTATTTCCTCCGCGAACGGCAGCCCATGGCGTCGCTGGACACGCAGAAATCCATCGGCAAGGCGGTGGGGACCGTCGTTGCCATAGGTCGCAACAGCCTGAAAGTAAGTGGTAACGAAGTATTCACCCCTGGCGACGGCCTCTGCTTCTTCGATGCCGAGGGGCGTCTGCAAGGATTCCTTGTCAACCAAGCCGACGGTAACACCGTGGTTCCCAACCGGATGCCCGACCTGCAAGTCGGCACCCCGTTGCGTCGCAACCACGACCAAGCCTTCGAGCGCCTGTTGCAGGGGCGTACCGCGATAAGGAAGATCTCCGTGACACTGACCTTCTGCGAGACCGCCGACGGCTTCGCGCTCGAGGCTGTGGATGCCGACGGCCTGACGGCCTGCGGCTCCGTAGAGTGCGCCAAGCAGGACGCCATCCATCCCGACGGCGCCACACAGCAGATATCCCGCCAGCTGTCCAAACTGGGCGATACCCCCTTCGAAGCCCGCCAGGTGTCCGACACCACCGAAGGGCGCTGGTTCGTGCCCGCCGCCACCCTCAACCAGCTGCGCCGCGACACCTTGGCCGCACTGGCGGAGACCCGCACCGCACACTTCCGTCCCACCGACACCGTCACCGTTCCCGACGCCGACGCCCCCTGTCCCTCCACGGCAGCCGACTACCGCGCCAATGTCATCAACCAGCGCGCCGAAGCCTTTTATCGCCGCCATGGCGCCAGCACGGTCGAACACGGCCTCGAGGAAACCCTCGACTATGACGGCAAAGCCCTGATGACCACCCGCTACTGTCTGCGCTACGAGCTGGACCGCTGCCGGAAAAAGAAAGCTGACAACGACACCCTGTTGCTTCGTAACAACGGCAAACTGTTCCGCCTCGAGTTCGATTGCCGCCAATGCCTGATGCGCATCTACAAAGCCTGACCCCCGCCCATACTTATTATTGTTACTTACGGGATTCTGTCCCGTTTTTTTTATTTTCATTTTTTTTCGCACTTTTTTGCCTATCCTAAAATGCTATGACACAGCCTATACAATATACTTTCTCCTTCTATTCTCCTACTACTCTCCTATAATTCTTTAGTCTTTATACATACTATTTTCAACCCTTCTTCGTTACCCCTAAAAAAATAATTGTCGCATTATCGGCAAACGGTAGGCGAACTGACGGACTAAACATGGAGGAATAACATATGGGACTTGTACCAAAAGGAATCACAGGGCCGTTTATCGGCAAGGTGGGGCCGGCGGTGGGCTACCTCTGGAAAGGGCGGCCCTGCGTCCGAACCTACCGTGAGCACATCAACTTCCCGAACACCGAGGGACAGCTGCGTCAACGCAGTTGGTTCCTGAGCATGGTGCGCTTTGCCGCCAAGGCCACGCCGGCCTTGCGTCTGGGACTACACCAGCAGGCCACCGAGGCGAGGATGACCGAAGGCAACCTGTTCATTCTATGGAACAAACAGCACTTTGTGCAGACCAACGAAGGGTTGGACATCGACTATTCACAGCTAAAGATAGCCGCGGGAAGCGCCGCCGACGTGTATTTCCACAAGCCCCGTTTCCTAGAAGACGAGACCCTCGAAGTGGAGTTCGAGAAGAACACGATGACCTTCCGCGCTTCAGGCGAGGACCGCGTGTATCTGTTCATCTACGCCCCCGGACGCGACGAAGGCTACCTGTCGGCACCCGTAGCACGACGCTCTAAAGTGCTGAGAGTAAGACTCCCAGAACAGTGGGCGGGCGAGGAGGTGCACCTGTACGGCTTCGTGGTCGACAAAGAGGGGCGAGCCTCGCACAGCACCTATGTCGGCGTGGGGCGCGTGAACCACTACGACGAACGCAGCGGCTATGTACCGGTCAACAAGCACTGGAAGGCCTTTGTGGAGATTGCCAGCGAGGCCAACCATACCGACCCGATAACGGCCGATGTCGACATCCCAGAGAAGCTGGAAAAACCGGTTATCGACCTCTTCAGCGACCCACCCGAAGAGCCATAAAGCGCCGCGCAGGCTAAATTTAGTTTTCATGGAGCCACTTATCAGACAGGCGGTTACACGCCTGCAAGGGCTATTTTTGTATATTTTTTTTGCTAGGTGTAAAAAAAGTTGTACTTTTGCAAACTCATTTTCAGGGTTTGAGACCCTCGAAAAGATGACTCAGTAGCTCAGTAGGTAGAGCACAACACTTTTAATGTTGGGGTCCTGGGTTCGAGCCCCAGCTGGGTCACAGACAACCATCAGCAACGTCAGTAATGACTGACTCAGTAGCTCAGCAGGTAGAGCACAACACTTTTAATGTTGGGGTCCTGGGTTCGAGCCCCAGCTGGGTCACCAAAACAAAGAAACGCCGGACCGAAGCAGTCCGGTTTTTTTGTATGAAGATTTTACGTATCATACTGATAGCATGTGTGCTGGCAGTAGTTTCAGCCGCATCGCCCGCCGCCGCGCAACAGAGCCGCGAGCAGGTGGCCGCTTACTACTTCGATCAAGGCGAGTTCGCCCAGGCTGCACAGCTCTACGAAGGACTGTACGGGCAGGACGGCAACCGATACTACTACCAACGCCTGATTGCCTGTTATTTGGAACAGGAACAATACAAAGAAGCCCTGCGGCTGGTGCAGCAACGACAGAAACGGCACGCCACCGAGCTAAGCCTGATGGTCGACGAAGGGCGTATCTATCTGCTTCAGAAACAGGAGAAAAAAGCCCTGAAATGCTTCGAGAAAGCTGTGTCACAGATAGGCGCCGACCTGCAGCCTGTCGCCGACCTGGCCCAAGCTTTCCGTAGCATCGAACGCAACGACTACGCCATCCAGACCTATCTCGCTGCACGTCAGAAGAGCAAGAACAGCACCCTCTATTTCAACGAATTGGCAGAAATCTACCAACAAACGGGCAACTACAGCGCTTTGACACGTGAATATTTCGACCTGCTCGACCGGCAGCCGGGCATGATGTCGAGTCTCCAAATCTCCATGCAGCGCAGCCTGCAGGACGCCCCCGACAAGCGTTTCGCCGACGGGGTGCGGCAAGCCTTGGTGGAACGCATCCAATCGCATCCAGAGAACCGTAACTACCTGGAAATGATGATATGGTTCTCGCTGCAAGAAAGCGACTTCCAGTTTGCCCTTGAACAGGCGCAGGCTGTCGATGCCCGCTTCCCCGATCAAAACGGCGAGCAGGTACTGCGGGTGGCCCGCATCGCACAGAGCAACGGCGACCCCGACGTGGCCACCGACGGCTACCGCTACCTGCAGCGCAAAGGGCCGGACAACCCTTACTACTTTGACAGCCGCGTGGGCGAGCTTGAGGTGGAGTTCGAACGACTCAACCGTTCCCATGCAGTTGATAGCAAGAGTATTGCATCCATTAAAGAGCACTATTTGGCCGCTTTCGACGAGTTGGGAAAGAACGACCGCACCCTGCCCTTGATGCGCCACTACGCCACCCTGATGGCCTACCACGGGGGCGATGCACAGGCCGCGGTCGACATGCTCGACGACGCGTTGGAAATCCCTCGTCTGCAAAACAAAAAGCGCGACGAAGTGAAGCTGGAACTCGGAGACCTACTGCTCTTCGAGGGACAAACCTGGGACGCCTCGTTGCTCTACATGCAGGTCGAGAAAGCCAACAAAAACGACGTGCTCGGTGCCCAGGCCAAATTCAAGAACGCCAAACTCTCATACTACAATCACGACTTCGAATGGGCTAAATCCCAGCTCAATGTGCTGCGTGCCTCGACCAGCAAACTGGTCGCCAACGACGCCATGGAACTCTCGCTGCTGATTTCCGACAATATGGAAGACGACAGTACCTACGGCATGTTGGAGCTGTTTGCCGACGCCGACCTGCTGCTTTACCGCAACCAGCTTGACTCGGCCTGGGAGGCTTTCGATGCCGTGAACCGAGCCACACTATCGCATCCCTTGTTCGACGAGGTGTTGCTTCGCAAGGCGCAAATACGCATGAAACAAGCACGTTACGCCGATGCTGACAGCCTGTTGCAGCGATTGGTCGACTTCTACCCCTATGACATCACCGCCGACGATGCGCTGATGCTCCGTGCCGAGTTGAACGAACAGCAGTTAGGGCGTCCGCAGACCGCCCGCGAATGCTACGAGAAACTGCTTATCGACTACCCGACAAGCCTCTATGCCGACCAGGCACGCAAACGATACAACGCACTGAAAAAGAATGAATGAAGTAAGAGCCAAGAAATTCCTCGGGCAGCATTTCCTCACCGACGAGGGCATTGCCCGCCGCATTGTCGAAAGCCTCGCCCCCGAAACACGCCGTGTGCTGGAGATAGGGCCAGGGATGGGTGTGCTCACCAAGTACCTGATAGCAAGGGAGAATACTGACTTTCACGTGGTGGAAATCGACCGTGAAAGCGTAGCCTGGCTGCACGAACATTACCCGACGCTCAACGTCATCGAAGGCGACTTCCTGAAATATGAGCTAAACAGCTTATTCCATGACTCTTTCGCTATCATCGGAAACTTCCCCTACAACATCTCGTCGCAGATACTTTTCAAAGTATTCGACAACCGCGAGCGTGTTAACGAGGTGGTGGGCATGTTCCAGAAAGAGGTTGCCGAGCGCGTCGCTGCGGGCCCGGGAAGCAAAACTTACGGAATACTATCCGTCTTGTTATCAGCATTCTATAACATCGAATACCTCTTCACCGTACCCGAGCATGTATTCAATCCGCCGCCCAAAGTGAAGTCGGCCGTCATCCGGTTGACGCGCAACGAGGTGACAAGCCTCGATTGCGACGAGAAACGATTCACACAGGTGGTCAAAGCCGGCTTCAACCAACGCCGTAAGACCCTGCGGAACGCCCTGCGGCAATTGGGAGCTCCCCTCGATACCGTGCCCGACACCCTGCTCGCCCAACGGGCAGAACAGCTGTCGGTAGAGGACTTTGTCACCATCACAAAAGCCATAGAATCATGTCTATAGTCTCTTATCTTGTGCTTGCCTTGGCGTTGGCAATCAACACCCTGTTGCTGTTGCAGCGTTGTGCCGAAGCTACCCCTGTACGCTTGACGGCGGGGTTGGCTGTCAGCCTCTGGGTGGCTGTAGTCCACACCGCGCTTTTCCTGATTGGCATCGCCCTGGGCGACATGCTCAGGGTCGAATCACCCGACACCCCCGGCCTTTATGTCCAGACCAATGCCTATATCTTCCTTGGAATGAACCTCTTCGTGGCACTCAAGACCTTGTTTCCCTATCTGCGTCGCGAGCCGCAGTTACCGGCGTTTGCTCTCGGTTCGCTGCCGGCGATATTGGCATTGGCGGCGGCTTCGGGCATCAATGTGATGCTTTCCGGCCTTGGAGTTGGCTTTGTCAGTCCCCTGCAGGGACACTTCCGCAGGGCCTTCTGGCCGCTTTTCACGCTCTCCCTGCTGCTGGGCTACATCGGCATCATGTTCGGCCGCCAGAAGGTGAAAATACGCCCTCGTCGCTGGGCCATCCTCTCTGCCTTGATGCTGCTGGGAGTCGCCATCGTCGCGGTGGTCAACGCATAAAATATATTTTACCGAATTCGAAAATGTTCGTATCTTTGCATCGAAATTAGAAGAAGCAAAACCATGGAACTGACCATAGACATCAAGAAAGGAATCGGCACGCTGCGTTTCGCGATGCCTGTAGAAGAAACCGTAGCCCTGATAGGCAATGCCGACGAGGTAGAGAATATCGACAACGCTGCCGACGAACCCACCACCGTGCTGCATTATAACGAGTTGGGCCTCACCCTCTTCTATGAAGGCGAAAATCCGCAGCTGGCCTGCATCGACGTCGCCAACGAGGAATGCACCCTCTTTGGCGAGGAGGTGTTCGACTTGGACGAGCGCGCCATCGTCCAGCTCATGGTGAAAAACGGATACACCGAGCAAGATGCCGACGAGGAAGACTGGGGCGAACGGCGTATCAGCTTCCCCGAAGGCAATATTGACTTTTACTTCGACGAGGGGGAACTCGTGTCCATCATCCTGGGAGCATGACCCCCCTGTTCAGCACAGCCTATTTTCCTCCCATAGCGTATGTTGCAGCATTGTTGCGACATACCGATGTGCTTATCGAAGCCCAGGAGACTTTCCCCAAGCAGACCTACCGCAACCGTACGGTGATTATGACCGCCGGCGGCCTGCGTGTGCTGACCGTGCCCGTCATACGCGAGAACCACAGCCGCAGCGAGGAGGTACGTATTGACTACAAAGAACGCTGGAGCACCATACACCTGCGCACCCTGACGGCCGCCTACAGCGCCTCGCCCTACTTTCTGTACTACCGAGATGGGATAGAAACGCTGCTGACCTGCCGTTATGACCGCCTGATAGAGCTAAACCAGGCCCTTCTAGGATGGCTGCTGAAGCAATTGAAAGCCCCCTGCACCGTCAGACTCACCACTGACTACCAACCTGCCGAAGGGGCCGAATGGGACTATCGCAACCGTTTCTCGCCCAAGGTACCCTACCCTACCGAGGGCTTCCCAACCTACTATCAAGTGTTCTCTGACCGACTGCCCTTTGCCCCCAACCTGGGCATCCTGGACCTGCTGTTCAACCTCGGTCCCGAGGCACACGATTATCTGAAACAACTATAGGTAACTCTCATAGAACAAAAAGGATAGCCTCCCTGTTTCGCGTGAAACAGGGAGGCTTTTTATCTGCTTCTTCTTAATGTGCGAAGGTGAGTAGCAGTACCGAAATATCGGCCGGGGAGACGCCGCTGATACGGGACGCCTGCCCGATAGAGGTCGGTCGGTAGCGGTTGAGTTTCTCGCGGCATTCATAGCTGAGGGCCGCCAGCGAGAAGTAGTCGTAGTCGGTCGGCAGCGCAATATCCTCGAACTTCAGGATGCGGTTGGCCACCTCCTGCTCCTTCTCGATATAGCGCTGGTACTTGATTGCGGTCTCCACCTCCTGCACCACTTCGGCAGGCAGCTGGGCCACCGCATCGGCCACTGTCGAATCCAGCTGGGTTAGTTCGACCAGCGAAAGCTCGGGGCGGAGCAGCAGCGTGGCCAGCTTTACCCGCTGACTCAACGGGGCGGAGTCATGTTCCGTCAGCCAGGCATTGACATCGGAAGGTAGCACGGAGGAGCTTTCCACCAATGAGGAGAGTTCTTTCACCTGCCGTTGCTTTGTCTCGACACGCTGCATACGGTCGTCGTCGGCCAAGCCGATGGCATGGGCCAGCGGGGTGAGCCGCTGGTCGGCATTATCCTGCCGCAGCAGGATGCGGTATTCGGCCCGCGAGGTGAACATACGGTAAGGCTCGTCGACCCCCTTGGTCACCAGGTCGTCGATAAGCACACCGATATAGGCCTGCCCACGACCCAGCACGAAAGGAGCCTTCCCCTTCAGCTTGAGGGCTGCGTTGACACCGGCCATCAGACCCTGGCATGCCGCCTCCTCATATCCGGTGGTGCCGTTAATCTGGCCTGCAAAATAGAGGTTCTCCACCCGTTTGGTCTCGAGGGAGTAGACCAACTGCGTGGGAGGGAAATAGTCGTACTCGATGGCATAGCCCGGCTTGAAAATGCGCGCCTTCTCAAAACCTTCGATACTATGCAGGGCATCCAGTTGCACCTCCAACGGGAGTGACGAAGAGAAGCCGTTGAGGTAGTATGACTGAGAGTGCCACCCTTCGGGTTCGACAAAAAGCTGATGGTGGTCTTTATCGGCGAAGCGGTCAATCTTGTCCTCGATAGAGGGGCAGTAGCGTGGTCCGCGCCCTTGGATGCGTCCGGTAAACATCGGCGAACGCGAGAAGCCGGTGCGCAGGATATCATGCGTGTGCAGATTGGTATTGGCCAGATAGCAGGGACGCTGTTCTGTGAGGGGCTGGGTATCGGCAAACGAGAACTTGGCAGGATGCTCGTCACCGGGTTGTATTTGCAGTTTGGAGAAGTCGATGGTACGGCCGTCGACACGCACAGGCGTGCCAGTCTTCAGGCGCTGCACCTCAAATCCTGCCTCTCGCAGTTGGTCGCTGAGGCCCACGGCCGGAGCCTCCCCTACCCTGCCGCCTCGCCACGACTCCTCGCCGATATAGATGGTTCCGTTCAGGAATGTGCCGTTGGTGAGCACCACTGCCTGCGCGGGGATAGTATGACCCATGCGGGTGACCACGCCCGAGACGGCATGGCCATCGAAGGAGAGTGCCACCACTTCGTCCTGCCATAGCGACAGATTGGGAATGCTTTCGAGCACCCGACGCCAGTGGAGTGAGAAAAGCATGCGGTCACATTGCGCCCGTGGACTCCACATAGCGGGACCCTTGGAGAGGTTGAGCATCCGGAACTGGATAGCCGAACGGTCAGTCACGATACCCGACCAGCCACCCAAAGCATCGATCTCGCGCACGATTTGTCCCTTGGCAACACCCCCGATGGCGGGGTTGCACGACATCTGACAAATGGTGTCGAGCATCTGTGTAACGAGTAACACGCGGGCACCCATACGGGCGGCAGCGGCCGCCGCTTCGGCACCGGCATGACCGGCCCCCACAACTACTATATCATACGGCTCAAATATCATGGTCTATGGTATTTACACCTACCGTTCCTCGTGAAACAATGTCTCCCATAACGCCAACGCCTCGCCTTCTTGATGACGCATTTCTTGGGCTTCAACATCGCTCTTGTCCCCCTGTCCCAACAGATGCAGAACGCCATGGACAATCACACGATGCAGCTCTTGTTCGAACGGTACACCGAACTTCATGGCATTCTCCCCTACCCTGTCCACACTAATCATAATGTCGCCCGAAATTAATCCGCCGGCGACATAATCGAAAGTGATAATGTCGGTATAGGTGTCGTGATCCAGGTAGCGGCGATTGGCTTCGAGTTGGTACTCGTCATCGCAAAAAAGGTAGCTGATATTTCCAACCGACTTCCCGCGACGCAGAATGACCTCAGAAAGCCACTTCTTCACTTTTTGTGGTTCCTGAAGGGTAAAATCGCCAGATTGGGTTGAAAATCGGATAGCCATTGTATAGATTATAAATTACTGATTATCAATATTTACAGCATTAAAATACGGGGTTTATTCCTCAAAATCTCTGCCGTATTTCCGGACTCGCTGGGCAGTGATACTCCCCAAGCGCTGCAAAATGGGGAACCGCCTTCATGCGGCCACCAAAGAAAAATGTTCCTGCAGAACAGCGATGCGTTCAAGTGCATCGGTAGGGGCGATACCGGCAACCATGAATTCCATCCTCACCCGACGACCCTCATCGGAGAAGGTCATCCGGTCGGAGAGCGATTTCATGACGAAGATACCCTCCCCTACCGTCTGGTTGTCGGAGGGAAGGTCGCCATAGCGTCCGAAGTCGAAACCACATCCTTGGTCGGCCACTTCGACGAAGATGCCACCACGGCAGGTGCCAAAGGTCAGCGACACTTCTTTCGTCGAGTCGGAACCGTTGCCGTGCACGATGGCGTTCTCTACGGCCTGCATGGCGGCCACCGTCACTGCCGAGCAGTAATCGCCCACATGGCATTCCTGACAAAAATGAAACAAACGTTCCTCAACCAAAGAAATATTGGCCATATCGGACTGTATAACAAACGATTCCGTCATATCAACACCTCATTAATTCTGCCACAAAAATACGAAAAAATTCATTTGCGGAAATGAAATTAAACAAATGAGATGCCATTTTCAGGCTTCTCACTAGGAAAAACTAGCGGTAGAAGTAGTCGTTGACCTTTTCTCGATAGTAGGGCGAGAGGGTAGGGGGGACGGTGCGCAGCGGGTCGGCGGCGGGCTTCAACTGGCGGTTGTACTTCTCCATTTCGGCGGGCGACGGCTGGCTGTAGAGGTCGCCGGCTTCGTGGCTCTCGCGCCGTTCTTCCTTCTCGCGCTGCATCTCGGCCTTCTCATGCTCCAGCAGGCGGGTCATAATCTGCTGCTGACGCTGGAGGGTTTGCTGGGTGATGGTGCGGTTAACGAGGTCTGTCTCGGTTTGCTCCATCTGACGCATCATCTGGTCTATCTCGCGAGCCAGCTTGGGATCGCCGCCCGAGGCGGACTTCATCTCTTGGCCGTACTCCTGCATCATGCGGCGAATCATCTCCTGCTGTGCCGCCATGCGGGCAAACTCCTCGCTCATCTGCTGCCCTTGGCCCAACTGGTGGCGGCCACCCTGCTGCTTGCCCTGCTTGTCGAGCTGCTTTTTGAGCGCCTCCATCTGCTTGTTGAGCTCCTGCTGCATCTGCTTCATGGACTTGGGCGAAGGCTTTCCCTTGCCCGGATTGCTGCACTGGCTGGAGCTCTTGCCGGGATTCTTGCACTGTCCGTTCTTTTTCTTCTGGCTGTTCTGACGCATCTGGTTCTGCATCTGGTCGAGACTTTCGGCCAGCACGAGAGCCAAGTTGTTGAGCGACGTCATGCTGTACTGCATCGAGCGCGAGGCGTTGGTATTCTTGTAGCTCCCGTAGAACGACTGGTTCATGTCCAACAAGCCACCGAGCGAACGGCTGATGTTCGAGTTCACTTCGCCCACCTCCTTGGTGATGGCCGAAGCCACCTGTATCTGTCGGCGGGCCATGGAGCGCAGCGAGTCTTCGACATTACGGAAATCGTCGCGTACGCGGTTCTGACGGGCGATGATGGTCTGGTACTTGGGGTCCTGGATATAGGTGGCACCCAGGTCGGCGATAAGTTCTTCCTGGTTGAATGAAAGCCGCACGAGGTTTTTAAGGAGCTGGCGCACCTGCTCGGCATCTTCGGCGAGATCCTGCTGCTCGGCATCGACCTGGGCTTCGGCGACAGCCTCACTGAGCTTCTCCAGATCGTCGGCCGCCTGCTGCTGTTGCTTGGAAGCCTCCTTGTTGCGCCCTTTCTGCAACTGCTGCTGTGCCTCCTGCTGATGCTGCTCCACCTGTTTTTCGAGTTCGGTGGGTATCTTGAAGTCAGTACTGGGGTCAAGGGCCTTGTAATCCTGCTTGATTTGCTGCAGGTCCTGTTTCACCTGGTTGAAACGGTCGTTGAGTTCCTGCTGTTTCTGCTGCAGTTCGGACCGGTCGGTCTTGTCGGAGGTCTTCTTCCCCAAATCACGCTGTTCCTCCGCAAGCTTGTCTATCTTCTGGATGGTCTGCTCCACCTTCTTTTCGACTTCAAGGCGCTTCATAAGCTCGATATTCTGGTCCAGTTGTTTTTCCAGCTCAGCATTGTCGAGTTTTAGCTGCTCCAACTGCTGCTGCACCTTCTTCTTGTCGAGTTCCTGCATCATGCGCTCAATCTCCGCCATGGTCTCCTTCATCTTCTCGTCCATCACCTCATTCATCAGGCGGTCCAGTTCACGCTGCTTCTCCATCAGCTGCTCGCTCTGTTCGCGGTACTTCTGCTCCAGGCGGTTGTTCTCCTGTATTTGCTGTTGCATCTGCTGCATCATCTGGCGCACCTGCTTCTGCTTCTCGGCAATCTGCTCCAATTCCTTCTTCTCCTGCCAGCCGAGTTCCTTCTTCTCCACCAGTTTGCGCATCATCTCGTTAATCTCCTCCTGCAGGCGCTGAAGCTCCGACATCTGGT